>ERZ1673961.129-NODE-129-length-38771-cov-240.152108_pt1 | contig 38771 bp, 44 predicted proteins | sample MGYA00580189_ERZ1673961 | MGnify/ENA primary metagenome ERZ1673961 (study PRJEB41334, sample SAMN05608105) | rock metagenome | biome: terrestrial subsurface; feature: shale formation; material: shale | place: USA: Pennsylvania ... | reverse complement strand
AAATCACTATTTAGTGGTATAAAATACATAACCGTTTCAAAAATACCTTCCATATAATGTCTTAGATAAATTTTATAATTTGGATTGATATCTAGTACTATTTGAGGAATTTTATACCAATCTTGTGCTTTATGATATATACAAATAGCAAGGATTGCTTGGTTTTCTTTTATTGTATTTTTTGCTCCAATTAAAGCATCTTGTTCTGCACCTTCTATATCTAGCTTTATAAAATCAACTTTTTCATTTATCAAATTATCTATTGTATTTATATTTGATGCTTGATAATCATGTGCGCAGTTATTTTGTAGTTTTTGATTTGTCATATTTTCTATTTTTTTATTTCCTAATCCACAATTTATAAACTCAATATTTTCATATTTAGAAAAATTCTTTTTTGCTATGTTTATATGTAAATTATTTGGCTCAATACAATATATCTTTTTAAAATCAGGGAAATTACTTATAATTTGAGGAATAGTATCACCCACATATGAACCACCATCAAGAAAAACTATATCTTTGATATTTGGTACTAACTCTTTATCAAAGTATTGTTCTTTGTGATTATTTGTAAATCCTTGCATAAAATCAAAATCAAAACTTATCTTAAAATTTATTACTTTTGTAAAAATCTCTTTTGACTTTTCATCACAAAGTAGATTGTAAACTTTTTCATACTCTACTTTATTATTTTTGAAATCATCTTCAAAGTCAGTTATAAAAGGTGGTTTTACTAAAAGTTCTTTATCTATTTTACTATATTTATAAAAGCTAAGATAATTTATATTTTCAAAACCTTTTTTATCAAGTGCATTTTTTACTTCTAAAGGACTACCTGTTGATACAGATAGAATAAGTGCATCTTTTGGTACCTCATCAATTTTATAAATTGATTTTTTTCTTGAACTTTGCACCCTTGTAAAATCATCAATTATTCCATCAATTTGTACATGTTTTTGAATAGATTTTGTATATTTATTAATTCCAAGAATAAATTTCTTTTTAGTAAAAGAGTAAAGAAACTCTTCTACAAGCTCTTTATCTTTTTTATTTATATAAGTTTCATCAATAAGATTTAGCATACGTAGATTAAAGTATTAGTGCTTTTAAACTCTTAACTGTATATAGTTTTAAAGCATTCCCTTTTTCAGCTTTTAGTTCATTTGAAAATCCACTTTTTGAAAACAGTACTGTACAATCAGGTACAATTTCTAATTTTTCACAAATTGCATGCAGTCTATTTAGTTCATTTTTCTTAACTTTTGTATTTGTGTATTTACAGCTTCCAATTAAGATTTTTCCACTTTTTGTTTTGGCAATTAAATCTAAATCATTTTTATCTTCATCCCAATATCTTCCGATATTTTCAATCTCATCATCAACAAAAGCACTTTTAATAAACTCATGACTTAATTGTTCAAATATTAAGTGCATAAACTCTAATTGATAGTTATTAAATCTTTCAAAACTCTCATCATACTCTTCTTTGGCTATTCCTCTATACAAAGGAGATACAAAAGCAAACCAAAATCTTAAAAATGGTGTTGTAAATAGTAGTTTATTTAATTTTTCATTTCTTATTTTTTCACTTTGTACAAAATCAACAGGTGTCTCTTTTGTTAATATTCCCAAATGAGCTAAGTTTGAAATTGTTTCTATTCCCTCATCATAGTCAACATCAGCTCTTTTAAATGCTGTTGTTGTTCTTCTATCTCCAAGTGCAAGCCCTGTTAATATTTTATGGTAAGGAGCATTATTTTGAGTTAGTTTTTCTATACTCTCTTGAATCTCATAATACTCATCTAAAATATGCCTTATGATAAGTGTTCTAAGAGGTTTTGATGTATCAATTTTAACATCTAATCCACCAAAAACAGCAAAGTAATTCACAGCTGTTTGCATATCTTTTGGTTTGTTCTTTTCACAAAATATCCTAAATTGTTCTATTAATGTTTTATCATTTAGTATAATAGTAAAGCCTTTTATATTTTATTTTTGTAATTATAACATAAAAGGCAACTATCTTTTGATGTGATATTATTTTTCTATGATTTTATGAATTTATTTTAAGAAAAGAGTTTTATTTTTGATATTTTTGAAAAAAATTGTTTAATTGATTTGCAAAGCTTTGTGCATCTTTTTGAGTAAAAGGTGCAGGTCCTTTTGTAATCTCTCCGCTATCGCGTATTTCTTGCATTAGGTTTCTAATAGCAAGGCACTCTTTTATATTATCTTGTGTATATTCCAAGCCTCTATGATCTATCGCATGGGCTTGTTTTTCTATAACTCTATTTGCAAGAGGAATATCAGCAGTAATAACTAAATCACCTTTTTGTAAAAGCTCAACTATTTTATCATCTGCTTCATCTGCTCCTTGCTCTACTATCATATAACTTATATTTGAAGATTTTCCAATATTTATTTTTTTATTTGCTATTACAATAGTTTGTAAAGCCAATCTTTCAATTGCTCTTAAAAGAATAGGCTTTAAAAGATTAGGGAAAGCATCACCATCTACATATAAAATCATTATAAAATCTCTTGTACTCTACCTACTTGCCCATCTTGTAATCTAACTTTGATTCCATGGGGATGAAAAGGAGAGTTTGTTAAGATATCTTTTACAACTCCTTTTGTAAGCTTTCCACTTCTTTGGTCTTGTTTTAAGACTATATTTACATTCATACCTTGTTTTATATCAAATCTTTTTTTATTATCCATTTTACAAACTTTTTTTATAATTTAATATCTCTTTTACAAAACTTATATTGTAAAAAAACACTACTTTAAATAAAAGTGATATTTTTATTGCATCACTATTTGTTGCATCAATTATAGTAAGGTCAAATCCTTCACCATCAGCTTGATTTTTAGGTCTTACTTCAATATTTATAGGTTTTAATGCTTTCATCATATTTATTGTATTTTTTTTAGCTTTAGGTTTTAGTTTTTCAAAAAAATCTTTATCTTTTTCTTCAAGTTTCATTGTCTCATATAATAAAACTAAAGTATCTTTATATATAGTTTTATTCCAAGAAACTTTTCCTTTACTATAATGAAAAGCTGAACTCTTATTTAAAAGTGGATTAATTTTCTCATTTTTTATATCTTCTATTAATTGTAAAAAGAAATTAACTCCACCTAAACTATTTGAAAGAGTTGTTACTTCTTTATTTAAATACTCTTTTGTTTCTTCTTCTAAATCTTTAAATCTCATCTTACTCCGATTGTTTTTATGAAAGTATAGCTAAAAATTTGCAATTTTACTTTCTTATTGATGTTGCAGTTAAAAATATATAGTTTTTTCCAGTAAGCGTAACTCTAAACTTTTTTTGTTGTAGGTATTTTTTACAAAACATGGCATCTTTATATAAAACTGACATTTCTGAAAAAGAGTAATTTTTTGCTTTAGCACCATAAATCATCTGTCCATCATGCCATCTACAATTTGGAAATCCTATTATCATAGCTGCATTTTTTTCCATATAGTTTTGAACTATATTCATAAAAGTTTCATTGAAATTCATATTAGAACTTTGTAAAGTTCCAATACTAATAATCAAATCAAACTTACCTAAATCTAACTGCTCTAGTTTATTTATATCATGTGCAAAAAACTTTACATTACTATTTTCTTTAAATTTTTCCTTTGCAAGAGTTATTGCACTACTGCTATAATCAACTCCCACAAATTCAATATCATTAAAATTTTCACAAAGTTGCTTTATAACTTCAAACTCACCTGCACTATTTACTCCAAGATTTAATACTTTTTTTCTTGATGATATTTTCGTATTTTCTAAACACTTAATATAATTAATCAAAAAATCTGGTTCTTCATTTTTATTTATTTGATTAAAAGTAGATAAAGCTCCATATTTCTCTTCATTTGAGTCTTCATTATGAAAACTTTTGCCTTTATTGACTTTTTCTAGTGTTATTGATACTTTTTTTTCATCTATATATTTTGGTGTTAATATCTTACAATCTAAAAGTAAAGCTAAATCAACATAAGAGTTAAAACTTCTATATATAAACTCTTCGTTTTCAATTTTTACAACTTCACCTGCATAACTTGAAGCTAAAAAGTCTGGATTTAAAACAGTAAAACTGATTTTATTTTGTGTTTTTAGAAGTTCTTGTAAAGTTTGATATATTTCAAACATGCTTTGCTTTGTAAAATCTTGCATTAACTCTCTTTATTTTTTACAAATTATATAAAAGAAAGAATTAATACTATCTATATGAAGCATTTGATTTTTTAATTTTCATATCATGAAAACCATTAATTGACATAAACATTCTTATCTCTTTGTCAATTGCTCTATTTTTAGGTCCTTTAATTATTTCAACAATTGGTGAAATATTATCTTTATTTTTATCAAATTTTAGTTCAAAATAGGGAATTATATTATCATGACAAGTTCTAAATTTCATATTTGAGATACTATTTTCAAATCTGTAACAAGAGTTTTCTCTGTCATTTGTAATTATTGGATTATGAATTACTCTTACTTCTTGTTCTTCTTTAAAAAGTTCACTTTTTGATTTTGCAGCAAGGTTATTGATTTTTGTAATTGTTTCTTGACATATTTTTTTAAAGCAATTAAAATCTGTTTTAATTATAGAGTTATCAAGATTTTCAATAGAGTCTAATATCTCTTCAATTTGTCTATTTTGCTCTTCTTCACTATATAAAACTTTAGAGATTTTTATATTACTTGCATAATCAAAATATTCTGAATTAAAGCCAATAGCAATACCTTTGCCATCATTTGCATAAGCTCGCCATTGGCTTAATAAATCTTGACCTTGAGAAAAAGATGCAACATAAACTAAAGGATGTTGGACTAAATACATCTCTTCAAAAAGCTCATACTTTTTAAAGTTATGTTTTGTTGTAAGCTCTTTTATTCTATTTGCAACTTTATCTTTTATCCAATGTATCTCTTTATAATCGTTTAAATTATATATGGAACTAAGCCATAAGGTTTTATTTTGAATAATCGCTTTAAATGAATCAATATTACAGTAGTGGTAAATAACGTTATTCATAAATAGCCTTTTATAGTTGAATATTAAAATAGTCCCTTAAAACCTCAGCTCTGTTTTCTAAACTTATTCCCCAAACTCTTTTATCACTATTTTCTTTATATGTTATCATATCATTTGTTAATGTTATTCTTCCATCTTTTAAAGCTTTTGTTACTAAAAGTGGTGCATAACTTGAAAACTGTTCATAATTTTTTTTGTCTTCAAATACGCAAGAAAAATCTTTAACACTCTTTTTTTTAGTTGAAAACTGATATCTTACTTGCCAACCTTTAGATTTATAATTATACATCAAAGCATACTCACCGTTTGCACAAGCTTGGATTTGATATTGTATATCTTCACTTTCAACTATTGTATCTTCATCAAGTGCTAAAGGAACTCTTACATTTCTTCCATTTGCAACATCAACTAAATAGTCTTTGTTATCAATTGTCACAAGTAAAGCCAAATGTGGATAATTTGCTCCTATATAGCTTGTATCTTCAACTTTTGCAAATATCATCTTTGCATCATAACCTAAATATTTCAATAAATATACAAATAAAGTATTTGACTCATAACAAATACCACCTCTGTTATTACAAACTATTTTTTCATAGATTTTTAATATATTTACTGAAAACTCTTTTTTAAAAATAAAATCAAGGTTTTCATATGGCACATTTAAGATATAAGACTCTTGTAGTTTTTTTAAATTTTCAAAAGTAGGATTTATAGATGAAGCTTCATCATCAATACCAATTCTTTTTAGTATTTTTCCTATTTCCATGAGTTCTCCTTAATAACTACCATTATAACTTTGAAACTATATTTTACACTTAAAAAGTAATTTATTAATATTTTTTAATTCAATTCTAATCCAGTAGAGTTTAAAGTATAAACCGTAGGAGCTAATTTATCTATAAAAGTTTTATGATGAGATACTATAATCATAGATTTTTTTATACCATTTAAAATATCTACAATCCTTTTTTCTGCATTTACATCTAAAGCATTTGTAGGTTCATCTAAAAGAAGTATTTTAGGCTTTGTACTAAGAATAGATGCTATTGCAACAATCTTTTGCTCTCCACCACTTAGTTCAAAAATAGTTCTATCTTTTAAATGTGATATTTCTAAACTCTCAAGTATTTTCAAAGCTTCACAATAAGCTTTTTCTTTATCTACACCTCTTGCTCTTAAATTAAACATAACATCTTCAATCACAACAGGGCACAAAAAATAATCATTTACATCTTGAGGCAAATATCCCACATCACTCCTAAATTTTTTATACTCTTTTTTTGAATCTATTTTATTATGAAAAAGTTCTAAAACTCCTTCAAATGAATGTTCAAGTCCAGCAATTATTCTTATTAATGTACTTTTACCAACTCCATTTGCACCAACAATTGCAACTTTTTCTTCATGTCCAACATTTAAATTTACATTTTCAAAAAGTTTATTTGAACTATTTTTATATGATATTTGTTTTAATGTTATAGAACAACTCATAAGCTTACCTTTAAAATTATTACAATTAATATAAGAAGTATTAAAACAATATCTTTCTTTGTTGTTTTAAACTTATCATTTAAATAAATTTGTTTATTAAAACCTCTTGCTTCAAAAGAGTCTTTTAACTTTTGCGATTTTTTTATTGATTTTACAAAAAGCATACCTAAAATATTGCCAAAAGTATTATAAGTAAACATATTTGTCTTTGCTTCAAAACCTCTTGATTTTAAAGTATTCTTAATATTTTTGAAATCATTTGTTAAATTATCAATCATTTTTAATGTAAAATAAGTAGTTGATACAAAACTGCTTGGAAATTTCAAAATATAAAAACCTCTTACTATATCGTATCCCCTTGATTTATAAAATATTGACAAATTAAATAAAATTATCATATTTGTTCTAATATAAATATTTATGGCTTCATCATACTCTTTTTGAAAAACTAATAAAAGTGCCAATACAATTATAAAAACATTTAAATATGCCAAGGTTTTAAAAATCTTAACTATAGATTCTTTATAAAAATATAGTATATAAAAAGTTGGCAATAAATAATAAAGTTCATAAGAAGAAAAACTTACAACAATAGAATAAAAAAGTGCTGCTAAAATAGAAACAGCAGGGGAGAATATCATCTTTTAACTCTTTTTAATATATAAAATAACCCTATTATAACTAAAAGTGCAAAAATAGTTTTTAAAATATTCATATTTTCAAGTTTTGATTCTAAAGCTTTAACTTTAGCTTTTAATCTTTCATTCTCTTTTTCTAAATTACTTTTATTAATAGATTTAAAACTATTATCTTTTATAGCTTGCTTCTCTTCTTTACTTAAAGATATCTTTTTTGTAGCTATATGCCCACCTTTTGCATCAACAGATACATAAAATAGATCTTCTTTTATATCTATTGAAACTTCACCTTTTTTATTTGTAAAAGTTTTTTGCAAAAGTTTTTTATCTTTATCTTTAATTTTAACTTCGCAATTTTGGCAACCATTACCATTTGCAAAATATGCACTTATATATAAAGTTTGATTTTCATAATCTGTAAATAGATTTAGTTTATGGGCAAATAGTGAGACACAAAGTAAACTAAGTGCTAAAAAAATCTTCATACTTTAATCTCATTTAATAAATTAGGCATTGCTTTTTTAATATATAGCAATAAAAATAGCGTAATTATACCCTCTAAAACCATAGCTGGTATATTTGCTAAGACAACAGCATATGAAGCTATTAAATACTCATCTTTTGCAAAAAGAAGTACTAAAGCAAGAATAACTGTAGCAAAAAATACTCCCAAGAATCCAACTAAGAAAAATCTTATTTTTTCATTTAATTTATGTGCAATTTTTGTATGATAAAGTAAATATACTAAATATGCAGGTAAAGCCATTATGACTATATTTGCACCCAATGATGTAACTCCACCATAACCTAACATAGTAGCTTGTAATACTAAAGCAATTGAAATTGGAAGGAAACTAACTCTTCCTAAAAATAATCCTATAACACCTACTAAAATTAAATGAATTTGAGTAGGTCCTAAGGGTATATGTATAAATGATGCTATAAAAAAAAGTGCACTCATAGCTGCACTTAAAGCAATATTTTCATTTTTTATCTCTTTTAGTGAGTATAAACACATAGCCCCACCAACTACTGCTAAGGTAGTTGCTACCTCAGCACTTAAAATTCCATCTGATATATGCATTTTCTCTTCTTTCTAATAAGCTTTTATCCAAAGTAAAGCACCATTTTCTATTGGATACTTTTTACCATCTTTAACTTTCTCACCCTCTTCTATAAGTGCAGCAAATCCCCACCAACCTTTATGATTCATCACAAAAGAGAAGTTACCATTTTCATCTGTTTTAACAACTTGAGTAATATGTGCATCAGTTGGTGCTTTTAAACCATATTCATTATATAATTCTACTTCAACCTCTACATTTGAAGCTGGTTTTGAATTGTGTAAAACTTTTCCTGTAAAAATATTACCTGCATATAAACCAAAAGGTTTTGTCAAAGGAACAATCTCATATTTTAAACCTATTGGCTCATCCCATCCATCTTCAAGACCATAAGCACTAACTATTATTTTTGGTACATGAGAGATAAATTTCCCCTCACTTGGTTCAAAATATGGTTTTGGAACAGTAAAAAACTTGTAAACTCCTGGTCTTCTAATTTTATAAGATGTTTCCCAAGCTAAATTATCAAATCTTTTTATTTGTTTTAAATTTAATGCATTTTTTTTATTATTTAAAAAAATACCCTCTGGCTTTACCATTTTCATCCCTGTTTGTTCAAAAGGATGAATAAACATAGACTCTATTTTTATATTAGCTTCACTTTTACTCTTAACATTATCCGTTGTTGGTATCATCGTCAAAAAATGCGCATTAGCAGCAACTGCAAATGCTAAAAAAACTAAAAAATTTCTCATAATATCTCCTAAACTTAATTTGAATTATTATATTAGTATTATTTTTACAAGATAATAAGTTTTTTAAACTCTTATGTATTTTTGGAATTAATATATAAAAATAATAAAAAGTGAGGTAATTACTTTTTAATAGTATAATTAGAGTATGGATATAATATAAATCTAAATTGTAAAATTATTTATATTTATATTATACTTTTTATATATAAATAATCTACAAATTATCTTAAGGTACAAAATGAAACATAATAGAGTTTATATTCTTATTTCAATAGTCTTTTTTTTATTATATATTTTCATAATTTTTGCAACATATAATACAAATAAAACATATTTATTAAATAATACAATAAACACTCAACTAAAATTAGTCCATTCATATAAAGAAAAGTTTGATGAAAAACTATCTGCATTAAAAAGAATTGTTGAAACAATGGGAAAAAAACTAATAAAAAAAGATAGATTTAAAGATTTTAATTCCATAAAAGAGATGCTTACAACTGCAATGATTTCAGGAGATGGATTTAAAAGTGTATATATCTCTTATCCAGATAATTTCACTATATCAGGAAGAACCGATTGGTACTATACAGATGATTATATTGCAGTAACAAGACCTTGGTATGTTCAAGCAGTAAATAAAGGCAAAACAACAATCTCTAAGCCATATGTTGGTTCTGCTGGTTTTGAAGATAAACTTTATATAAGTATAGCTTCTCCTATTTATGATAAAAACAAAAAACTTTTAGCTGTATTATCAAGTGATTTGGAACTAAAATCTGTACAAAAAGATATTTCAAAATTTTTTCCTTTTAAAAAAGGATTTGCTTTTTTAATGACAAACGATTCACAAGTAATTGTTCAGTCAAATAAACTAGGAATTAATTTTGAAGATAAAAAATTATTGACATTTTTAGAAACATTTCAAGATAATAAAAAAGGAGACAAAACATTTAAAATAGACAATCAAGAGTATATATTTACATTTGAAAGACTTAAAAATAGTGATTGGTTATTTGTTTCTGTATTACAAAAAGATGAGATATTTAAAACTTTAAATCAGCAACTTTTTATGAACTTGATATCCTCTTTAATACTTTTTCTTTTAGGTTTAGGAACAATAATTTTCATATCTATAACACAAAAAAAACTTTATGAAAAACATATGCTTTTAGGACATTTTGCCAAAAGTCCTACTTGGGGAGTATTACTAACAGATAAGAATGGAAATATTTTATTTATAAATAAAGTATTTGAAAAAATATTTAATATAAAAAGCAAAAGCTTATATGAAAAACCACTAAGTACTATAAAAGAGTTAATAAAAAATGAGAGAACAGACAAAAATGATTGCTTTGATGATATTAAAAAAAATCTTTTTTCTGTAAAGTCTTATAATCTAAAAAGAAATAATAAAACCTATAGAGTTCAAATGACTCCTTTATTAAATAATTTTCACAAAGAGTTAGAAGGTACTATTATTACAATAAATGATATAAGCCATGAAAAATATTTAGAGAAAAAAGAGAGTGAACATGAACAAATTCTTATTCAAAATAGTAAAATGGCAGCTTTAGGAGAGATGGTAAGTGCAATTTCACATCAATGGAGACAACCTTTAAGTACTCTTTTAATGCTAATAAGTAATGCAGAAGAGATTGTAGAAAAAAACTCACTAAACAAAGCTTGCAACTACTTATTAAGATCAAGAGAGACTATTGAACTTATGAATGAAACTGTAAATGCATTTAGAAACTTCTATAAAGAAGAGTATGGAAAAAAAGAGTTTAATCTAATAAGAATCATAAAAGAAGTTATACTAATAAGTTTTCCACAAATGCAAATGAATGGAATTGAATTAGAGTTTGATTATGATAAAAATAAAGATTATGAGTGTACCAACTACCCATCATATATCAAACAAGTTTTAATTAATCTTTTTGGAAATGCAAAAGATGAACTATCATTTATTTTAAGACAAAAACCGCTTTATGAAGCAAAAATAAAAATCAATCTCTATAGAAAAAAAGAGTTTTTTTATATAAGTGTAGAAGATAATGGAAGAGGTATTTTAAAAGAGAATAAAGATAAAATATTCAAGCCATTTTTTACGACAAAAAACCAAGGAACAGGAACAGGTTTATATTTATGTGAATTATTAGTAAAAAATAAGATGAACGGTAACTTATATTTAGATAGTTTACAAAATCCGACAAAATTTATAATAAAAATTGGAGTTAAAGATGTATGATAAAATTCAAGAACTACTTGAAAATAAAAATATTTTAATAGTTGAAGATGAAGAGAGTCTATTAAATATCATGGTTGAATCCATACAAGATTATGCTACAAATGTATATACAGCAAAAAATGGTATTGAGGGATTAAATTGTTTTGAAACCAACTCTATTGATTTAATAATTTCAGATATTCACATGGCAAAAATGAATGGATTGAAAATGTGCAGTGAAATTAGAAAGATAGACTCATATGTACCAATTATTTTTTTAACTGCTTATGATACAGATGAAAATATGCTTGAAGCAATACAATTAAAAAGTAAAAGTGTTTTAAAAAAACCATTTGATAAAAAACAATTACTTGTATCTATGATATTAGCAATATCCTCATTTAAAGAAGAGTTTAAATATTTTGATTTGAAAAATGGTTTTAAATATAATTTTGAAGCAAAAGAACTTTTATATAATGAGGAAATAATAAATCTTACTAAAAAAGAGCAAAGACTTTTAGAACTACTTATCAAACACCATGAACATACTGTTCCTTTTTCACTTATTGAAAACTTTGTATGGAAAGATAGTGGAGCTACTGCTGATGCTATAAGAATGTTTATAAATAAGCTACGAAAAAAGACCTATACAGAACTAATTCAAAATATTCAAGGTATTGGATATAAACTCACTTTAAAATAAAACTAATTAAATTTATTAAAAAAAATTAAAGATTATACTTTTTTTATACTATTCCAATAATATTTCTTTACACAAAATATAGGAGATTAGGAATGGGAATACTTAAAAAAAGCTTGTTACTTTTAAGCATATTAGGAGTTACAAGTTTTGCCTTAGCGCAAGACTCTGTTATTAAAGAGCGAACAAAACTATTTGAAAATGGAAAAGATATTGGTTTTATAACTATATTAACTCCAGTTGACATAGTAAAAAAGCAAGCAGATAAAGTAACTATCAAAGTAAAAGGCTATAGATTAGAAAACTATCCACAAATGATTCTTAGAGATATAAAAAGAAAAGAGTTATATGCTGAGTTTAAAGATGAAAAAAGTTCAAATGAATCTTTTAAAACAGTAAAAGAGCATGAAGATGATTATGGTGAAATCTGGCATGAAGTTGAAGGAGTTTTTACAATTGATTCAAAATATATTGCAAAAGATCCAGCAAACTTAAAACTTAAAGCTAAAAAAACATATGAGCAAAGTTGTTCAATGTGTCATCATTTACCAGCATCAAATGCATACACTGTAAATCAATGGCCACAACAAATTGAAAGTATGATGGAACAAGTAACACTAGACCCACATACAAAAAATCTAATTATCAAATATCTGCAACAACATGCAGCTGATTCAAAATAAAGGAGACAAAATGAAACGTAGGGATTTCTTAAAATGTAGTTCAATTCTTGGTGCAGCAACGACTGTAAAAGCAAATAGTTTTGGTTGGGCAGACCTAACTAACTTTGATGATAGAAAAACAGTATTAAGTTCAAATAGATTTGGTATGTTTGAAGCAGTAATACAAAGTGGAGAAGTTATAGAAACTAAAGCTTTTAAAGGTGATTATTTTCCAAGTCCAATGATAAAATCAGTTGCAGATAGATTGCAAAATCAAACACGTGTTGAATACCCAATGGTTAGAAAGTCATTTTTAAAAGCAAAAGGACCATCAAATAATAACCTAAGAGGAAAAGAAGAGTTTGTAAGAGTATCTTGGGATGTTGCTCTTGATTTAGCAGCAAAACAGATGAGAGAAACATTTGATAAACACGGACCTGAAAGTATTTATGGAGAGTGCTACTGGTGGGGTGGTTCTGGTAGAGTAAGTTGGGGACGAACTGTATCTAGAAGAATGATGAGAATCTTAGGTGGATTTGTAACTGAATCAGGTGATTATTCAACTGGTGCAGGTCTTGTTATTATGCCTCATGTTTTAGGAGGTTCATCTGTTTATGATACTCCAACAAAATGGAAATCAATAATAGAAAATGCAAAAAATGTTGTAGTTTGGGGTTGTGATCCATTAATTACAAATCAAATAACATGGTCAACTCCACTTCATAGATGCTTTAAAGATTATGAAAAATTACAAGCTGCAGTTTTTAGTGGAAAAATTAAAGCATTTAGTGTAGATCCAAGAAAAAATGATACTCAAAAATTCTTAGATGCAGAACACATAGCAGTAAAACCAAATACAGATGTTGCACTAATGATTGGTATGGCACACTATTTATATACAAAAAAACTATATGATGAAAAATTTATCAAAAAATATACTGTTGGTTTTAATAAATTTAAAAAATACCTATTAGGTAAAGAAGATGGTCAAGCAAAAGATATCAACTGGGCTTCAGAAATTTGTGGAGTAGATGCAAAAACTATTGCAAAATTTGCAACAACATTAGCAAAAGAAAGAACAGTATTATTATGCGGTAGAGCACTTCAAAGACAAGACCATGGAGAACAAGCTCACTGGATGTGCACAGTACTAGCAGCTATGTTAGGACATATGGGATTACCAGGTGGTGGAATTGAGTTCTCACTTGCATATAATTCAAGTGGAGCAACAGATAAACTAGCACCAACAATTACAGGTATTAGCCAATCTATTCCTGAAAAATATAATAAAAAATATCCAAATGCACCTTGGTTAAAACATCATGATGTTGTTATTCCATCATCAAGATCAATAGAAGCAATTCAAAGACCAGGAGAAAATTTAGACCAAAATGGTAAAAAAATAAAATTACCACATATTAGACTAATGTATAACGCATCAGGTTCACCACTTACAAGACACCATGATGTAAATAATATGCTAGATCAATGGAAAAAAGTTGATACTGTAATTACAGCTGAACCTTACTGGACTTCTACTGCTAAAATGTCAGATATTGTATTTCCAGTAGCAACAGAACTTGAAAGAGTTGACATTGACCAAACAGGTGGAACAAAAGAGTATATAATTGCAAGAAAAGCGCATATTAAACCAGCAGGTGAGAGTCAAAGTGATTTCTGGATTTGTAGAGAACTTTGTAAAAGATGGGGTTATGAAGAGGTATTTACAGAAGAAAGAACTGAATTAGAATGGGTTAAATATATCTATGAAGATGCTGTACAAAAAGCAAAAGCTATGAATATGAAAATGCCATCATTTGATAAATTTTGGGAAAAAGGTTATGTTAGATTTGAAAATGATGATGAATCAACTCAAAACTATACTAGATATACTGAATTTAGAGATAACCCATATAAACATAGACTTGGAACACCATCAGGAAAAATTGAGATATACTCTCCTGTAATTGCAAAATTCAATTATGATGATTGCAAAGGACACCCAACTTGGATGGAACCAATCGAGTGGCTAGGAGATAAAAAACAAACTAAAAAATATCCAATGCATATTATTAGTCCACACTCAAAATATAGATTACACTCTCAATTAAATAATACATTTATTAGAGGTTTATATGAAATTAGTGGAAGAGAACCTGTTTTAATAAGTCCTAAAGAAGCTAAAAAAAGAGGCTTAAAAACAGGTGACATTGCAAGAATATTTAATGATAGAGGTGAAGTTCTAGCTGGTGTTTATGTAACTGATGCTGTAATAGATGAAGTTGTTTCATTATGTGAGGGAGCTTGGTATTCTCCTGAAAACTTAGGAGACAAAACACTTTGTCAACATGGTAATGTAAATGTTCTTACTATTGATAAAGGAACATCAAAATTAGCTCAAAGTAATATTGCACATACTGCATTAGTTGAGATAGAAAAATACAAAGGTAGTTTAAAACCAATTAACGCCTTTACAAAACCTAAAATTCTTCAAAACTTATAAAAAAAAGGCACAAATTTGTGCCTTTTTTACTCTTCTTAATAATAACTAACATTATAAATAATCACTTCTAATTAAATAGCCTAAAATTTATCCTTTTTTATGCATAGTAGGTATAAAATACGAAATTTATAAAGTAGGAAAAATGGACATAATATTATTTATTGAATATATAGGAATCGCATCAGCTGCACTTAGTGGCTTTTTATTTGGTGTAAAAAAAGGTTGTGATTGGCTTGGATTATTTATAGCATCTTTTCTAACAGCACTAGGCGGTGGAATAATAAGAGATTTACTAGTAGATAGAGAAATATACTCTTTTACTCACTATATGCCCGTACTTATTGTAATTATAGTTTTATTTATCTCTAGATTTTTGAAAGTCTATAAAAAACATGAACTTGAAAAAAAGTTTATTTTTATATTTGCAGATGCCATTGATGTCATATGCTTTTCTATTGTTGGAGCCATGATAGCTATTGAATTTGGTTTTAATATCTTTGGCGTTGCATTTGTTGCATTTTTCAATGGAGTAGGAGGCGGTATTTTAAGAGATATCCTTCTAAATGAAGTACCATGGTTTATGAGAACAGGACTATATGGAACAATAAGTTTTGGCGTTGGGATAATATACTACATCTTACATCTTGTAGGATTAAATACAATTTTTTATATTATAACATTACTAGCCCTTGGAATTTTAATAAGAATGATAGCATACTATAAAGGATGGCAACTACCACCATTGAAGGATTAGGAGAAAATTAACTATAATATTTAATATCTAAGTAAAAATATTAATTAAACAAGCAAATATATTTGCTAATACATTATTTTAATATACTTAAGCATCTAGCCTCTAAAAAAGAGGCTTAGTTTGTTTATTAATCTTTAGAAAGTAGCTTCACAGGGATGATTTACCCAAAAATACATAACTTTGTTTTTAGCAGATTTTATAATCCGTATTAATATAAAATTGACTTGTATATTAAAATATTGTATAATATGTTTTTAATATATAGAATCTTTGAAAGTAATTGATTAAATCAATCTCTTTGAGAGATTATCTCCTCAAAAAACCATCGGAGTCCGTTCCTTTTTGGAGACGTAAGTTTGGGGACAGTGTAAACTGGGCATCAAACCACAACCGTAAAATGTAGCAGTTTTTGGTCTGCTACTTTTTTTATGGTCTAAAAAAAGTTTTTAATGATAATACTTTATCTTCTATAACTCGAAGTGCAACCATTCTTATAACACCATCTTCAAATTTTTTTCTAAATACTAAACTTACTTCGATTTGTCCTCTTCTATTTCTTATAATACTTTTTTCAACATGTGTAAAGTTATTCAAAATATCAGGAAGTTTTGGAAGTAAGTATAAATCTTCTTTATGACCATTTCTTATATGTCTAACATATTCTTCTTGTATTATAAATTTATATTTACAAATATTAAGATTAGTATGCTTTTTTATAGCTCTACAAGCATCTTCTGTAATTTCTAATTCATATATTATATCTCTTGTATTACTATTTAAAGCTATGGAAATAAACTCTTCAAGTGTCAAAACTATATACTCTTTTTTTTAAACTAATTTTATCATAATCTATCCAACCAGTTAGCATACCACTGTACCAATTCTTTTTTCTCATCAAAATACTTATATTTTGATTCTCTGTTATAAACTGCTTTTACTTTTTTTTCTCTTTATGAGCTAAGCATGATTCAATAATATCCGAATGAAATCTATGTTCTTTATACAATTCATAAGAAATACTAGAAAACATGTTTCTAAAGCCATGAAAAGTGTATTTATTTTGATAACCTAACTCTTTATACTCTTGTAAATTTATCACCTATTGCAGTATAAATAACTCTCTTTCCATAAAAGTCATTTTTGTCTTTATTTTCAAAAGAAGCTTTATTTACAAAATTAGCATATTTTGCAGAGTGATGAATATAATCATTTTTTAATCTTTTATACTTTTCATCATCATTTTTAAAATCTCCTTTTACTTCTAATACCTTATATATATCAGTTAAGAAATCATCTCTTTTAAAACTATAAGAAGAAAATGAACTAAAAGGAACAACTTCTAATCCCTCTTTCTTACCTAAATATTTTCCTTTGGTCATATCTTTATAAATAGCTCTTTCATACATGATTTTTAGTGTTATCTGTTCGTATTTATTTACTACTTCTTTTTTATGCATATATAAATATAACATAGGTCTTGGTAGGCTTGTTCCCAAATAAGTAGGAATTACTTCAGGTAAAATACAATAATAAAATCCATCTTCATTATCTTTTTTAATTTCATTTTTTAATTTTACTTTTTTAATTTTACTTGTATTTAACCAATTATATTTTTTATTCCAAGCTATTAATATATTTTTTAGTTTTATTGGAATTTCACCATAATCTTTAACATATCTTTTAGTTAATAAAGTAGTTTCATTAGAAGTATTATATCCCCCTCCTACATCTGAATGAGCTCCAGGAACAAAATACTCTTCAAACTTTTTACCACCACTTAAAGTAGTACCATCTGTTTTTTGCAACTCTTTATTTTTATCTATAAAAATAGAGTATGCATCAAAATTATATCGAAACTCATCACTTGCCATAAGATGAACAACTTGCCCTATTTTTTTATCATTTCCATCTTTAAAAAAGTCTAAATTTAAATTCTCAAAATCGTTTGCTTGTTTTATACCAACGTGAGGAACAGTATCATAAATGCCTACAAATCTAAAACTTATAGACTCTATTGAAATTTTTTTCTCTTTATAATATGGATTTTTTATTCTACTTCTACCTGCTCCATAATACTTCTTTTGTGTATTTAAAGGGTTGTAATATCTTTTCCCATCAATTGATACAATACCATTACTTCCAAAAAAAGGTGAAAATATATTTACACCTTTTTTCATTTTAATACTATAGCCATTAGCATTTTTTTCAGAACTATTCAAAATTGAACAGATAAAATGCCTTGCAGTTGCAGCACCTCTACTAAAACCAAAAACATCAAAATATAGTTCGTTTATATAACTAATATTTGATGCTGTTCTTAACTGTTGTGCTATTTTTATACAAGCATATATAATATGAGCTTTTATTCCTGTCTTATCTTTTGTTAAAAACTTTTCTCCTCCAAGACCAGAACCAAATAAAATAGAATCCTCTTTATAACCTTTTTGAATAAAAGGATTATTTGTTCCTGCACCACTTTCATACAATTTAAATCTAGTTGTTGAAAGAATAGTTTTATCTCTTTTTATATCTGCTCCATTATAAAGATTATATAATCTACTAATATTAGTCTCACCATTTACAAAACTACTATCTTCACTATCATCTACTAAGATATTTTCTCTTATATACTCTTCTCTATTTTTCTCTTCACTTGTGTTTAACTCTTTTTTTACTTCAACAAAATATTCAAATACTTTTTTTGCATGATTTGCTTTTAGACTTTGAAGTAACTCTTTTTCTTCAATTTCTAAATTTGAATCTTCATCAAAATATCTTATCTCTTTTTTTGCTTTATCAATTTGAGAAATTAATAAAAGTAAAACCTCATCATTCATTTTGGGATTGGGTTCTGATACTATGTACTCTTGGATAGTTATTATTTCTTGTAATGGCTTTGGTTCTAAATCTCTGCCTTTATTCTCTTCAATATACTTAGCTGGTTCTTCTAAGAATTCTACATAACTCCTATAAAAATTTATATTATAAATATTATTATTTGTACCATCAAAAAAAACTCCATATTCAACTACTACTTCAGGCATATATGAAGCTGTGATATTCTGTTTATAAATAGTTACTTCAAGCTCTTTTATTTTTGAATTATCTTTTACATTATATACATAAGGAATAGATACTATTATATAAGCATTTTCTTTTTCTAAATTTCTTATTTGTTCTTCATTTATTATCTTTTGACAACTATCTTTATTAAAAACTAAAGTTCCTATACTTTTAGTCTCATCATTTTGTTTTAAACTATCTTCTAGTTTTTGATTATAAGCATGATTATAACCTTTTGCTTTTAAAACACTTCCATAAGAATTTGCATTATATAAATGCAAAGAAGTCAAATTTACTATTTTTTTATCTATATTTATCTTACTTAAAGCAGTTAAATCATCTTTAGTTAGATTTTCACTCTCTTTTGTTATAGCTTGTGTTAAATATTTGCTATATTCATCTTTTACTTTATTTAATATTTTCTTTTTATCTTTTTCATCTTTATTTATTATTTCACTCTCTTCTTTAGATACAATAATATAAGCACATCTAGTTTTTAAAGAGGAGTCATAATCATCTATATTCTTATTTGTCTCTTCTATGGAGTATCTATAAAAATGTGAACCTTCATCTTCTTTGAAAAAAACTTCTCCTATTATTGCATTATTACTGTTCATAATTTATTCCTAGTTTTTTAAGATGATATTTAGCATTTTCATGTCCCATCTTTGCTGCTTTTTTATACCATTTTATTGCATTTTCTTTATCATTTAAATCTTTATCATAGGTATATCCTATATTATATGTTGAACTTACATATCCTAGATTACTAGCTTTTTTATACCATTTTATTGCATTATCATAATCTTTTAGTGATACAGCATAAATATTTCCAACACTTGCAAGACAAGAGATACAATCTAGTTCTTCATATCCTTTTTTAAACCAATAAATCGCTTTTTGATTATCTTTTAATACTTCCCAATATATAAAACCTAATCTAGAAACTGAATCTTTACTTTTAAGTTCAAAACCTTTTTTATACCACTCTATGGCTTTTTCATAATCTTTTAAATCTTCATAAACTGTACCAATACCACCTGCACAATCTGCATTTCCTAAATTTAAACATTTTTCAAAATATTCTTTTGATTTATCTAAATCTTTTATTTTCTTATTTTTTCTATACAATATACCTAAATTATAAAATCCTCTTGATTCTTTTAATTCACCAACTTGTATAAAAGTATCTATTGCTTTTTTTAACTTTTCTTGTTTTAAATAAACTGTACCTATCGCTAGCAACGAATATGTATCACCTTTTTCAAAGGATTTCTCATACCACTTTAAAGCTTCTTTATAAGCAAATTTATTGTCATAGATTACACCTAGATTATGTGCAGCTTTTTCTTTTCCATTATTTGCTGCTATTTTATAATATTCTATTGCTTTATCTTTTTCATTTAAAAAGTTTGAATACAAACTTCCCAATTGCAAGTAAGACTCTATACTCCCTTTTTCTTTTCCTTTAGTAAAATACTCTTCAGCCTTTTTATAATCTTTATCTCTCATATAATACAAGCCTACACAGTTATAGCCTTGTATCTCTCCATCTGATATTAATCTTTTATAATCTGCTAAATCTTCTTTTGTATAAATTTTCTTATTACACTGTTTTATATCATACGTACTTTTTTTTAATTCTACTTTATCGTTTGTACATGAAGTTAACAATAATGAAAAGATAACTATAATAAATAAGGGTTTTATAGATAAGTTCAAAATAAACCTTAATAATAATTTTTATAATTATATTAAAATTTATATTCATTCTGGTTTAAATAATTTTTACTAGCATAAAATAATTTTATAAACTTTCAAACTTATAAAGTTTCTTTCTTCCTTTGAAGATAGTATATTTAAGATTTTGCATATTTAGCACGGTTATTCTTAGCATTTAAATATTTAATTCTAAAAAACTTTCCTAGAATATGTTGTTTTATTAATGACTCAATTTTATTTTATACTCAACTAAGCTTTTTATTTGAGAAGATGACAGATATTTATTATTAAGTACACTTATAAAAATGTTAAAAAATAAGCTCTTAAATTGCACTTAATATATTTATTTGATACAGGCCTACTTATTGTGAATTAACTAAACCTAACTCATTTGCTAATTCTTGCATAGAGAAAGGTTTAATTTTGTCTCTAACATAAATACAATTTATTTTTCTATAATTAAAAGTCTGATTTACAAGTTAATTTGTATTATTAATCTTTAGGAAGTAATTTTACAGGAACGATTTGGAATTCAATCAATATCTATAAAAGCCTTTAAGTAAGACTTTTAAAGAATTTAGTATTTTTTGTACCTGAAAAATTACCTGAAAAAAACTTTCTATAATAAGTAAAAAATACATTCCAATATACCTAAATTTATTTTATTTTATTTTTTATCCTAGAATATAATTCTTGCCATCCTAATAAATCATAGTTTTTTTCATCTATAGATTTATATCTTACAATAAAATATAAAATACTATTTAGCTTTTTTGGTAAGTTACTCATTCCTGAGAATATAAAATATGAAATATTAGCTTTATCTAAATGAGAAAAGAACTCTTCATCTTTAAAATTTAAAAAAGGTACTTTAAATTTTAATTTTGAAAAATATTGTTCTATCGCATTAAAAAGTTTTTCTTCATCGTAATATGTTTCTAATTGAACTTTCCTAAGAACATATTCTTCTTTTTCATTTAGAAAATGAAAGAAATCATGTCTATTAAATTTTTTAATATCATTATTTTCAATATAATCTTTTAGGTCATTTACAAATATAGTTTTGATTGATTTATCAATTAAATCTTTTGGTTCAACCTCTACAACTGCTAAATCAATTGATTCAAAAGAATTAATTTTAAATCTAACAAACTTAAAATTTATCTCAACTTTTTCTGCACAAGAACAATAGAATTTTTTTATATCTTCGTATAGTGTATCTTTATCTATAATTTCATCAGAATAAGAAACATTAATAGTAAACTTTTTATTTTTTTCTAAAGAGGAATAAATATTTACATTTTCTATCTTAGATTCTTTAAAATGATAAATATTACCCTTTTGAGTAATATTGCCATGATTATCTAAAATTCTTTGATTATTAGCTCTTTTGTCCATAACTATTTAAACTTCATTAAATGTGCAATTAGCTCGTCAATTTTATCTTCAATTATTTCATCATTTTTATCTAAACATTTATTATATGCTCTTTTAAACATTGCAAAAACAGCTTCATCAATATTTAAACTATTCTCTTTTTTTTCATCTAATGTGTGAATATTACCTGTTTGAGATAAATTACCATGATTATCTCTAATTGTTTGGTTATTAATATTTGAATCAATATCACCGAATATTTGATTGTATATTCCCAATTCTCTACATTTCTTTTTTACTGCACTAATTGAATTTCTCACCTTCCAATTAGATATAGTTTTTTGAGAAGTATTAATCTTTTCAGATAATTCAGCTGCATTCCCTACTTTAAAGTGTTCAAATAACTTTTCAAGTATATTTTCTACATTTTCCACATAATTCTCCATATTAAGAATAATATAAGTTTATATTCGTCATAATTCCACATATATGAACATTTTACATCTTTTATCTTCAATTATAGTATTTAATTGTTTATAGATGATTTAAATGTACTGTTCTTTTAAAATCTAATGTTTAAGGTAGTCCCCACCTTGAGAGGGTTAGGTCAAGGTGAGCCACCGATTAACAAGTGCTCTAAACTTACAATTATTATAAGTTATTCAATGAGGAATAAAAATGAGAGAAGAATTAATAAATAAATATTTAAATGACATTGACAATTTAGGGTTTGATAAAACACTAACATTAACATCAAAACAAACTGCTCAAGTACTTAATGTATCAGTTAGAACTTTAGAAAATTGGAGAAAGGACAATAATATTAATTTACCTTTCAAAAATGTAGGAAAATCATATATTTACACAAAACGTGATGTAGCAGAGTTTTTAGCAAAGGAATAATTATGAATGAACCAAACGATAAATTTATAAAGATAGATGAAATAGTAGAAATTACTGGAATTGGTAAAACAAAAGTAAATGAATTAATAGCAAAAGGTAAGTTAATTAAACCAATAATAATCGAAGGATTTAACAACAGACTCTTTTCTTACAACGAACTTCAAGATTGGATTGAAGCTCAAAAACAAAAAAGATCTAAAACAGCATAAGCTCCCTCTTTTATGTCGCCAAACAGTTAAAAGAGAGAGTAATTAAAACGCATAGAGGTTCTAATTGATTAGCATTCTACCATAAATTGCTTATCAATTATTTGACATAACATTTCATAAAAAGGATAGTAATGTCTATAGACAAAAGAAAAGAAGGTGTTAAATATGGATTTACAACTATACAGCATGACCCGAGATTAAAATTCAATCTTTCAAATGATGCTTATTGTGTAGCTGATGCGATATATAACTTATCTAACAATCCATCATCTATTGCACCAGGATGGTGTTACTCAACAAGACAATCAATTGCTAATATGTTTGGAATTTCAAAAAGAAGTGTACAAAGAGCAATACAAGAACTTCTAGATAAAAAATTAGTGATGGTAAATGAGGAAACAAATTTTATTCGTACAACTCAAAAATGGTTTGATGAATTTGTGCAGTATCAATTGACTCAGAAAACAAGGGGTGACAAATTGTCATAGGGGATGACTTTATGTCATTTCAAGGGGTGACAAATTGTCATACATGGGGTGACAAATTGGCACACATATAAATATATATATATAACTATATCCAATAAAGAAGAAGAGGAAGAAGAAAATGATTGTTGATGAAAACCAAAAAGTAGAACTATTTGAGGACTTCTACTCATGGCTTAAAGCTGATGGTTTAAGCCCTAAAAGAAGTGAAAGATTGCACAGAAAAAAAATCTTTGCATCATTACTTGCTGATAATGAAATGACATTAGAAAACTTCAATGATTTCTTAAAAGATAAAAAAAGAAATGAAGTTAGGGAATTAATAGGTAAAAATTTAGTTTACAAAAATAAATCATTTATTATCAATAATACAGAGACTAAAGAGAAAGAGTTTTTCATCATTGGAGAAGACTTAAGACTGAAATGTACTTATGAACAACTGGATGAAATCATGAAATTGATTGTCTAGTTTCCGCAGGAAACTAACAAAACATCAAAAGTTTCCGCAGGAAACAACTCTAAATCAGACTAAAAAAGTTCTCAACTTACAATTAAACTCCAAATATTGGGGTTGTCCTAACGCACTTCGTTTGTTTCCCCTAAGTTTTTCACTCTGTGAAACCTACTTAGTGGCCAATTTAAAATACAAGTTTCCGCAGGAAACAAATAATCAAGGAAAATAAAAATGAATATTTCAAATACACATATAATCCCACAAACTAAAGGTGGAGTAGGAAAAACTGTCCTATCAATGATACTGGCAACACTTTTATATGATAAAGATAAAACAATTAATATTTATGAAATTGACGATAATAACAATAGTGAGGTTAAATCAAATATATTAAACTTCAAGTCTATTGAAATCAAAGAGTCTGAAGAATTACTAGATGAAGTCTATTTTGATAGTTTTTCTGAAGATGAAAATATAATCAATTTAGTTGATTGTGGTGGTGGTAATGATACAAAATCTATCTTAAATAAACTCTCTGAAAATGACATGGTAGGGAATAATTATTATGTTCCAATATTTGATGACATAGATCATATTAATAACGCTATTGATACTATTGAGCTAATTAGATCATTTGATAAAGAGGCAAATGTTAATCTAATCTTCAATAGATGTTTAAGCACTGAACAAAAAGATATAGAAGCTCAGTTTATTGGAGTGTTTGGTTCAGAAGAGTATGAAATTGAATCAAGAGTAAAAGAGTTAGACTATGACAATATTTTCTTTATTCCCAACACAAATATTTTTTCAATATTAAAAGCAAAAAAAATATCTCTTCTTGATACATACTTACATGCGATTGACTTAGTAGCAAATAAACATGAATATCAAAAAAAGTGGCAACAGGAAGGTAAAGAATCATTTAGTAAGAAGATGAAAATGTTTAGACTAGGTAAACGAGTGATTGAATTAATTGAAGATGTTGCCCCATTAAAAAAAGCATTAAAAGGCTAATGACATGGAAAAAAAATTAATTGCAATAGATAGAGCTCAAACAGATGAATTGATTGAAACATTAAGCTTTTTACAACTTCAAGTACTAGCAACTTTAAAAAATGACAAAGATGGTGGACTTATAAAAGAGTTAAGCGATACAAATGAAATGATTCGCAACCATATGAAAGTAATGAGTTTACTAAATCAAAATGCCTATCGTATTCAAAATACTATAGATGAGGGTGAAGATAAAGTAAATGAAAATGTTGAACTACTACAAAAGGTATCAAAATCTATTGAAAACTCACTTGAACTATTTGATAATTTTGAATTAAACAATAAAAAGAAACTTGAAAACTATCTTACTAATTTAAATTCAAAGGCTTTAACTTTAAGTGATGAGTTGTCAAAAGAATTAGTCAAAGTAACAACTAATATCAAAGAAGATATCCAAAAGAAATTTACTGAACTTAATGAATCTATTAACAAGAGCATTGTTGAGGAGAAAGATATTAAAAAACTTGTTGAACTTAATACTTCGATTTCAACAGGACTTAAAAATATTAAATCTTTTAATCAAGAATCAAAAAAACTAAAACGTGAAAACTTAGCTCTTTATTCAGGAATAAGTTTTTTAGGTGGAGGATTTATTTTCTCTCTTTTTATTTGGCTATTTAGCTAAGGAGTTAAAAATGGTAATGCGTGTTTTGACAAAGGATGAACATCAAGCGATTGCAGAGGAATTAGAAACTTTAGATTCTAATATGGAAAAGGTTGCAAATATTTTTGCTAATAAAAAGACACCTTATTTTACAGGTGTTAATGCAGAAAAGTTACTTGAAACTTTTATCAAAGTGAAGAATTATCTTCTTGATGATAAAGCAAAAAATAGACTAGCTCTAGTTGAGAAACTTCCTTTACTGTATTTGCAAATAAATAAGTTAAAAGCAGGAAGTCCAAAATGAATAAAAAGCCAAATCTAAACAAATGGATTCCTGTAGTTATTCTAATCGGTATTTTAGGAACTTTAAGCTTTCAACATCTTGAAGGGTTAAAGTCACTTAGAGTTTTTAATCAGCCAACTAAAAATGTTCAATCTGAAATATCAAAAATGGAATTTGTTTTGGAGTATGAGAAAACATTAGCAACTGTTGAGAAATTAAAAAAAGACAAAGTAAATCAAGAACTAAAAACAAAACAATCACAAGAAAAATACCAGGAATTGTTAAAAACAAATCCAGTAGGTATTACAAGCGCAGACATGCCAATCAATTTTATCAATAAAAACATTGGGAATGAAATTAAATATCAAGAAAACTGGTTAGTAGAGAATAAAACAAAATACTTAGCTGCAAAAGATGAAGCTCATTCTCTACTTGAGAAATATAAACAAGGAGTACAAAGATGAAACTAACACAAAGACTAGGCATAAACTTTGCAAATACTTTTGACAAGAGTCTTTTTTTATATACAAGCCTTAAAGGTTTACATATACTTTATAGATATTCATTTTATATCTTACTTGTATTGGCTCTATACTTTACAGTTACAAAAGCAGAAGAGTTTATAAATATTAGAAGTTATGAATATATCCCTATTTACATACAAAATCTTTTAATAGTTATTGGACTACTTATTAAATTTTTTACTGTACTTTTTACAATGGGAATTTTTGCATATGAATCAATCTATAATATTGATTTAGATAAGTACCTTGAAGAGCTTAAAAATAAAAAGCAATTCATCAAAGATAATAAACTTCAAAAATGGCGATTAAGAAATATGAATATATTTTTTAGAGTTTTAGTTTATTTAGGATTATGGTGCTTTTTATATTTATTGATGGAAGATATTCTTATTAGTGCTTTCTTTGACATTTATGGCCATAATCCAAGTAAAGAAATTTATATTAAGTTCTTGATTGATTATGATTTAATTATCAAATACTTCACAGGCATATATCTTATAACTATAATGATTTTAGATTTTTTTGTAAGAAAAAATAGAAAAGCTATTAAAGAGTTTCCTGCGGAAACACATCATAAGGAGTGAAAATGAAAAAGATATTTTTACTCTTTCTTGTTTTTTTAACATCTTCTTTTGCCTTTACTGAAATTAATCCAAAAATTGTTCTTGAAGATTTTAAAAATGGTAATATGGAGAAATATAAGTATGATAATCTAGGTTATATACGTACAGATGCATTGATTGAAAGAAAAGTTATTGAAAAAGATGAAGATTTAACTCGTTTTGTTGATGAGTCTTTAAATATCTATGAAGTTAAAGAAAATATCACTTGTTCCTTTGTTGGGGATGAATGGACTGCTACAATTTATGATATTAATCTTTCAAGTGGTAATGTAACTTGCATGTTGGCTAAGAAAGGTGATTTATATAATCCCATTGGATTATTTAATACCCACTATCCAAATTTAAAGAAGGCATATCAAATTGATTACGAGAAAGCAGAAAAAGAAAAAGCTGCATCTATTGAAAGTGCTGAAAGACAATTTGCTCCACTTAAAAAACTAAAAGATAATATAGAAATATCAACTAGTAAAAATCAAACTGGTGAGTATTTAACTATTCCAGAGATTTTAACTGCAGCTGTACTAACTGATACAGATATTATAGATATAGAAGCTACAAAAGCTACTGATAAACTCCAACTAAAGAATAATTTTATATCAACATATTATGACAGTAATACAAGAAAGCATATAGATAATCGTGAGTATATACTAACTGATGCAGAAAATATAATAGAAGTATATACTGGATTATCAGATGTTTCAATGATGTATCTAATTTTACTTGTAGCTTTTTTTGGTATTTGGGGAGTTGGGAATAAAGTAGCTGCTCATTTCACTTCCAAAGTTGAAGATAAACAAAATCATGAAAAAGTATCTCCTTATACTTTTGGAATTGTTGCAGGGATATTACTATTTTTTCCAACAGGCTTTAGTGAAAACATAACGAATGAAAATGGTCAAACAGTAGCCGAATATGAAATCATGAAAACAAAATATCAAGAGTTTGAAAAAACAGGATATTACCTATTTACAGATTTTGCAAACGATGCAGCAAAAGTAATTATTGATGCAGAAATTAATTCAATAATTGAAAAGGCAGGAATAAGTACAAAAGATCAAATTGTTGAAAATCAAGCTTTACTAAATCAATATTTTAATTTAGGATATGCAAATAGTAAATTGTTGCATTTATGTAAAAATGAAATATACAATTATTCTGGATTATTTGATAGTGATGGAAAACATCAATACTCAACAGATCCTAACCAACCATTTCCACTAAATGAAAAATGGGCATATGTAAATTCAAAAATAAAGGGTAACACATCAAGTCTTTATTATTCATCTAATGGTGGAGAGGTTAAAGGTGATCGTGCATATTCTACTAATGTTTTACAGAAGGTTAATGAGAGTAATCCTCTTGATAACTATTACCCAGAAATATCACTAAGTGCTTGTGGAAAAATTTATTATAATCATTTAAAAAATACAAAAAAAGTCAAAGACTTATCTAATAAGCAGGATGAGCTATTAGGAAGTGGCTTAAATAGTGCTAACAAAATACCAATGTTAGAAGGAATTATAAAATTTCAATATGAACTTTATCGTGATTGGGGTTATTTAGCAGTTCTTGGACTTCCTGTTTCTAAAATGCAAACAGAATTCATAGGCGGACTTTATAAAACAAAACGAAGTGAAGTTTTAGAGAAACTAAATAATGAAGTAAAAAAAGACTCTATGGGTTCTCATATGATTATGAGTTCTATTCCTTATCTTTTTGTGCCAGGCGCAGGAACAGTATTTCAAGTGATTAGTGAAAATAGTGGAAAAATTGGTGCAATGTTTGGAGGTGGTGGTGCTGCACCTACTGGAATTGGTGCAATTATTGGAGCTATAGCAGGTGGTGTTGTTGGAACTGCAGGAGGAAGTGCAATTGGTATGTGGTTTGCTTATGAAACTTCAAAAACCATACTTGCACTAAGTCCAATTATAGGAATCATCATTATTGGTTTACTAAGATTTGTAATCATCATAATTAAAATATTTAGCTTTCACTTTGCTAGTTTATTCATGATGCCTATTATGTTTGCAAGAGAAAATGTTCAAGCAATATCAAGATTTACAATGAAAATATTTGCAACTATGTTAGAGCTTCCAATATTTGTATTATCTGTTTGGTTAGCAATTACTGCAAGTTCTTTAATACATACAATAGGAGATATTTTTGGTAAAAAAATCATTATTGGAATGTTAGAGAATAATGATTTACAATATGAGGGAGTTGAAAATAGTACTTGGACTTTAGGTTTAGCAAATGGAGAGTGGTTAGCTAAATTAAAAATCTATGTATTTGATGGTTTTATTGAAATTGCAATTGCTGTTTTTAGTATCATCATTATCTACAAAATCATAGTAACTTTACACAGTACACTTTTTGAAGTGATTGAAGTTCAAGGAAGTAGAGAAATTGATAATGCAATAGAATCAATGAAAAATGAATCAACTGGGTGGGGAAGTAGAATCTAATAGATTATATTTTCTCTTTATATAACAAATAAATTTAAAGGTTTTAAAATGACACACTACAATCATAATGGTTTATTTGCAGCTAGTTTTTTTATAAGAATTATTGCTTATATTTTTGGGTTTCTATTTTTTTATTTAATCATCGTTGGAGCTTTAATAATGAATCCACAAAATCAACCACCTTTTTCAAGTGGTTCAGCTTTGATAGATGGTTCATTATTAATTTTAACAGTTGCCAGTCCATTTATATTTACTGAGTATAGAATCAGAAAAAATAGAAGAAAGTTAGGCTTACCAATATATAAAAATGTAATGGGAGATTTATTATATATGGAAGCTCAAAAAAATGCAGGTTTTGAAAATAAATCTTATGGCTCAAAAAAGCATGATTTAAATTATTGGTATGAGTTGAAAGAAAAAGGTGCAATTACTCAAGAAGAGTATGAGAATAAAAAAAGAAAATTGTTAGATTTAAAATAGGAGCTAAGGATATGAGACATACATTTGAATTAGACGGAATTTATATTAATCCAGAGTTGCCAGAGGACTTTGATATTACTCCACACGATGAAAGAGACGAAGATATGAACTGGTGGTGGGATAAACCATATATTCTTATTGATGAGTTAGAGCAAGAATCGTGGGAAGAACATTATTATAGATTAAAAAGCGATGAATATGGAGAGCCGTGGAGTGATGAAAAGATAGGATCTAAAGAAGATTGGCTTAAACACCTTGAAGAACAAAAAGAAAATTGGTATAAAGAATTTCCTTTAGGTTTTAGATATGAGGTAAGATGTTTAGACGGTGGAGCATGGGATAGAAGTAGTTCTAGAGGAACTTTTAATAATTTTGATGAAGCTTTAGAAGTTGCAAAGGAACTTCAAAACAATACTTTTGAAGCAAGTACTAACTTAAGAGATTTGATTTCTAAAGAAATAAAAACACAAGATTTAAAATTATAAATTGCAATTATTCAAGAAAAGTATGAGAATAAAAAGAAAGAGTTGTTATAATAAAAGTTTAAAGGAATGGCATTAAATGAAAGAAAAAGATTTAATCAACTACGCAAAAACCTTATTAAACAATACTCTAGCACTTGATGAAAAAACTACAAGTAAACTTGCATATAAAGAAATAAAATCTAAGAAAGCACTTTTAGAAGATGTCTTTCTTAGAAACAAAAATAAAGATAAAAAAGCAATTTTTTTATTTGGTGGATATGGTTCAGGTAAAAAAGAGTTTGCAAATGCATTAAATGAACTTTATCAAATTGATTTTATAGAGCATACTGAAATAAAAAAATATTGCAAATATTATAATGGTACAAATTCACATTTATTTGAAAAAGCAAGTTTTGAGGGTGTTAATATTATTATGGATACTGTTTTAAATAAAAGTTACTCTTTTATTTTAGATGGTAGATTTTTTGAGTTTATAGATAGTGCGTTAGAAAAGAATTATGATATTGAAATAAATTTTGTATATAGACCTTTAGATATCGCAATAAAGAGTGTAAAAATACTTGAGAATACTTTTTATAGTGAGTTCATAAATTCTATAAATGCTGTAAATACAATAAAAGAAAAACACTCAAATATAAGAGTAAATTTTTATGATCTTCATAATGATCTAATTTTGAAAAATATTAATAGTTTAGATGAAGTTATTAACAAAAGTGAAGTCATGCAAAATGATATTAAATTTGCAAAAGATTTTTTATTAAAAAATTGTGATTTGGCTTTTAATAAATTGCAAGAGGTAATAAATACAGATTATCCAATTAAAAAAATTAAGCTAAGTGATACTATGAAAAAGAACTTAGATAGGTTAGGGATAAAGTATAGTGAGTAAAAATATTGAAAAGAGAAAAAATTGAAAATAGATATATTAAGTGATTTGCATATAGATTTTTATTTTAATCCTAAAGAAAGAATTGAAGATGAACAAATAAAAAAACTCTATGATCCTATTATTAAAAAAGACAATAGAGAGATTGGTGATGTGCTTATTGTTCCAGGAGATATAGGACATTATAATCATCAAAATATTAGAGTATTAAAATACTTAAAAGAACACTACTATAAATATATAATCTGTATTCTTGGAAACCATGATTATTATTTAGTTGGTAAAGATTCAAAGCTTCAATTTAAAGATTCATTTGCAAGAGCTGAAGAAATGAGATTAAGAATTAATAGTGAAGAAAACCTATATTGTCTTGATGGAAATGTAATAGAACTAGAGGGAATTAAATTTGGTGGTTGTGATTCTTGGTATAACGATGGTTATTTAAAAAGAAAATTTCCAAATGAAAATTTTCCAGTTAAATCAACTAATCAAATGTGGCATAACTGTATGAATGATTCTAACTTTATATTTGGTATAGAAAATTTTAATGATATATTTGAAATTGAGAAACCTAAAATTGAAGCAGTTTATAAAAATTGTGATGTAATGATAACTCATATAAATCCATCATGCAAAGATGAAAATATGAGTGAAAGATATCAAAATAATCAATCAAATACATTTTTTACTTTTGAGGGAGAAGTGTATTTAAAAAATGGTTCTATGAAATATTGGATATTTGGCCATACTCATGAAGAACTTGAGTATGAAGAACATAATGTTAAATGTATCTGTAGTCCATTTGGATATCCTAATGAGAGTGGATTTGGTGTATGGGTTAATATTAGACAAATTGAGTTTTAAAAGGATAAGAATGTTAAATCAAAAAGATACAGATAAATTAGATATTTTTAATGCTGTATGTTGGGATTATGATATAAATGCAAATGATGTCTATCATATTTTAATCACAAAAAATGATAAAAATTCTCCAATCTCATTTGATACATTAAGATATAAAGTACTAAAGTATATTCCTATTGATTCTATAAAAAGCATATTTTCATCACAAGAAATATCAAGTATCTTTTCAGATGTAAATATTTAAAAAGTAAGAAACCCACAAACTAAAGATTTTTTAAATACATTGGCGGCAAAAAAAGAGAAGTAGTACCAGGTAAAAGAGATATTATGAAATCTCTTTTATATTTCTAATAATATCTCTTAAAACTTTTATTTGAAGTTCTTTTTCATGTTCTGGTAAGTTAGAGTTTTCAAGCTCAAGTAGTTTTTCATTTGCTAATTTAAGATCTGCATTAATATTGCAAGGCATATCTTTTAGTAAATCTAAATTTTTAATCATAAAAGGTCCTTTTAAAAATTTGAATCAAGAGACATTTCATAAGCTCTATCGCTTTGAAGTTCTCCACAATATTCTACTACAAAATCATAAGAAGAAGTTGAGAAAGATCTTTTAAAATGCTCAATTCCTTCACTCAATGCAGTAGCTTCATTATCACTATAAGTATAGTAACTATCTATACAATAGTGTTCACCTTTTTTGAATACTTGGACTTCATAGTTTGGTTCTAACTCTTCCATATCGTAGCCTTTGTAATTTTTATAAATTATAACATTAATCTTTCTTTTTTATAAAAAAGATTGCATTTTGAAATAAAAAAATAGGAGTAAAAATGAGTAATAAAAAAACAAAAATAGATATATTACTTTCAAATATAGAAGTGATAAAAGATCTATTAAAAAATCTATATACAATACCACAACAGTTAAACTATATTTATGAAAATACTCAAGGTAAATTTAGTGTATCTGATACTACTTATATGAAGTTTTTAAATGAGCATTTAAATGATGAATATACCAGGTATAAAAAGAACCTGTATTTTAAAATAAGAATATCAAAAATCAAAGCTGCAGTTAAAGAGCATCCAGTTTCAGAAATTCAATTTAAAAGATTAAATTTTGATGGATATATCAATGGAAGTACAAAATTAGATTTAACTGTTGAAGACTATAATTACTTTATGATTAGGTATTTTGAAAAATGATAAATAAAAATAGTTTTTTATTTATATTAAACTATATTATTCTTTTTTAATTTTTTCTAGTTTCCATTGGGACAAATACTTGGCATCTATTAATTCATCTTTTAAAATTAAGTCTTCTTGTAAATGAGGAGGCATAGAAACAACCACTTGAAAGTTTTCTTCAACTAATACTTCTAATAATCTTTGAAAATTAGATTTATCAAAAGAATATATTAAATCTTCTATAAGCAGTAAAGTTAATTTTTGTTTTGCAATAACTCTAGACTTTATAATTAATAAATCTAATATTAATTTTCCTTGTTCACTTCCAGACAAACAATTATATGAAGTATCGAATGGGATATCATCACTTTTGAATATTAATTCATAGAATTCATCTCCATTCTCTTTATACTTAGCATATTCCTTTTCTTCGCCAAATTCATCTTCTTCATATTCAGTCGCCTGCACAAATTCTATTCTTCCTGGTAACAATAATTTTGTACCAATATCAGCTAAAGAGAATAATGCTGATTTATCAACATTTAAAATTCTCATCATAAAATCTATATCATCTTCATCATCATTTCTTCTAAGGTCTTTTAATGAACAATAAATAACTTCAAGATCTCCAGGAGGTAATAAATATGGTTTTTCATCTTCTGTTCGATAAAGTCTTTTATCAATTATTTTCATTTTAAGATTTTTACTAAAATTATCAACTGTAGAATAATCAATTTGTGCTTCAAATTGTACAGGAACCCATTGATTATTATCTAATATTTTTGTTCCATTAAATCTATCAGCATATTTTGAATTTGATATTGATGCAGCTATTTCTAGTAGTACTGTTTTACCTACACCATTTTTCCCATAAATTAATGTATATCTAGAAAGTTTTAATTGAGGTTTCCAAGGTCTAGAAAATGACTTAAAAGCTATTGACTCTATCCAACCTAAAGGAGAAGGGATATCATTCATTTCTTTAAGAGTTCTCGCTTCTATTAAGTCTTTCCATGCAAATAATACAGATACAGGGTAATCTTTTCCTTTGTTCTTATCTATTAAAGAAGCATGATATTGACAACACCAGATTCCATTTTTTTCACTTGAAATGAAATCTTCTTCTTTATCTCCCCATCCTCTAGGACCATTTTCCGATGCACTAAAAATATGACAAGCAACTCCTAAATTAGCTGCTCCTTCATTTTCTGGAAAAGGACCAACGGTAGGTCGTTTACATCTAGGAACAGAACACTTAAAATTTGCTTTTCTAGCTAAAGTAAGAAGAACACCCGATTTAAAATCTATTCTTTTTTTACTTCTCATAATAACCTTTTATTTTCAACAATCTAGTTTAATAGTAATACCTATAATCTATTCTGCTAATATTCTCATTAAACTTTATTAATTTTATCATTATTTTTATAAATATCATAATCTATATTTGTCACCTTTGGGGAACAACGAGGTGTAAAACTGGTATAAATTGCGTTAGAAATTTGTGTCCACGTTTGACAAACTCGCTCCACCTTATTTTAGGTGTCTTTTTGATTAAAGAAATAAGTTACTAAACTATATATTTCTATTATCAAAGTATTTTTATATGATATTGTCTTTTATTAACAAGATAATAATAGTTATTAAAAGTTTTAGTATAATATTTATAAGATTTTATACGATTTATTAACTATTTCTTTTAAAATCATTCAACATAAATACATCATTTTCAAAATGTACAATGTTACATATCTCATCAAAATTATTAAAATATAAATGATAGTGTTTCATAGGAATGTTTTGAAATTTTATAAATAGCTTCCAATCTAAAACTATCTTATACTTGAAGTTATCAATTTGCTTTTTGTCTTTTGAGTGTTTACTCTTTGAAATATCTGATATTGAACCACACTCAACTTTTTTACCTAAAAAGTTTATTCTATATATTTTATAAATTATACCTTTGTTATCTTCTCTAATTTTCTTTCGTTCTTGTATTGATAATGCTACTGAAACTTTAAAATTTATATTGCCAATTTTATAATCATATCTTTTAAAACCATATGCAGTAACTAAAAGTAAAGAATCAACAGTTTTTTTAATGATTGCAATTGCACCATTGTGAGCTATTTTATATGCGTTATTATCTTTTTTTGAGATATGATACTTTTTATCAATTTGCTTTACTAGGTCAATTAAAATACCCTTCTCTATTGGAGTATAGTGCTTTCTTCTTTTAATTGCATGTTTAGAAATTGATATATTCATTCTAATAATTTATTTACTTCTACTTTTTTAAATTTTCAAACGGATCTTTTGGTTTATTCTTTTTATTGTCATCAAACTTATTTTCAATAACTATATCTTCTTCAACTTTAACTTGTTTATCTTCTTTATTCGAAAATCTTCTTTTACAAAAACCTTGTAAATTAGAATAAGAAACTTCACAATTACAATCTTCTTTTAAAAAAGTCTGAATTTGTTTTAAACTAAAATTTTCTTCATTTAATAGATAGTCAATAGCTTTTAAATGTTCATCTAGTTTAGATCTTCTACCTAATCCTTTCTCTTTTTGTGCTCTTTTTTTCGCTAGTGCTAAAGAATCCATTTTTACACCTTATATCTTATTTTTCATGATTTAATATTTTGATATATCTTATTATATCACTAATAACTATAAATATCAAATTTAATATCGTATAAATTCTTATATAAACAATTAAATATCTATTATATACAATTTAGTGTTGTATAAGAGGAATAAAAAAAGATATTAAAAGAGGGGTAAGCGAGTTTGCCAAACGTGGCCACAAATTTCTAACGCAATTTATACCAGTTTGACACCTCGTTGTTCACCAAAGGTGACAAATTTAAATTAAAATATTTCTAAAATTAAACTAATGATTTTAAAATCAAGTTTAATTTCTTAACGAGAACCATTTATACACTTTTCATATACATTCAAAGTTATTAGAAAAATAATGATAAAATCTATTAAATTTTGAAGAATCTTTTTGTTAAAAAAATTTACAAATTACTTATATCTATTTTTTTCACAATATAAATTATTTTGGTATTTGCAAAACAAACAATATAATTTAATGTTTAGTATCAAAAAATTTTTATTCAATATTAAAAAATCATTATTAGATAATACTGAAAAGAAAAAAACTTATAGCACTTTTTTTAAGTGGTCATTTACAAAAACTATAAGTATTATCTTCTTAACCTATCTTTTACAAATAATAAATCCCTATCTTGACTATTGGATTAAAGCTATTATAAATGATTATTTAACACCAGATAATGTAGTGTTTAAATTAAATATAATTAACAATTCAGAATATATAACATTTTTAAGTGCAATTGCTGCAATTGGTGGAGTTTTTATTGCATTATATTTTTCTTCATTAAGTGCCATAAATGCAACATTGTATTCTACTTTTTCTAAGAACTTAAGAGATTTGTTATACCGTGATAAAATCAGTGATACATATATTAAAATACTTTCAATTACAACCTTCTTTTCATTTACTTTAATTGGATTCTATTTATTAGGGTTTGAAAAAATATATATAGCTATTCCTATTCTATTATTATTAATTGGATTTTCAATCTTCTCATATTTTGGGATGGGAAATAGAATGCATGAACTATTAGGTAGTGACACTTTAGCACATTCAATTTTTAATAATTTATATAGATATATAAACCATACTACAAAAAGTGATATATACAATCATGATAGATCATTTCAAAAGCACTATTTTACACAAGCATCAAATGAAATTAAACTTTTAACCTCTTTAATTGAAACTTCTTTGGAAAATTATAAAATACACAATGCATCTTTTCAAAATATCACTCTGAATATTTTTAAACTATTAACTTACTACCAAATAAAAAAGAGACAAATACCTTATAATAGTTTGTGGTATAGACAAGAGTATAAATATAAAGATTTATATAAAATGGGAAACTTTTCTAATTTAGATATATTTGTACAAAATGCAATGATGCCACAAGGAGAAAGTAAATCAGACCTATTCTGGATAGAAGACAAATTAATAATTTATATAATAAAAATTTTAATTAATAAAATCAAAAATGATGAAATTGAAGATTATCAAGATTTACTAAGCTACTTTTTGAGATACATAAAAATATTAGTTAACAATGGAAATGTAGCATATGCAGTTAAAATAATTGAACAATTAAAAAAAGAAATGGACTCAGACAGTTCAATAAAAAACTCAAACTTACTACTACTAACAGATTATACTTATTCTCTTCCTATAGAAATACTATTAGAATTTATTAAAAACATCAATATCTATTCTTACAGCTATGTGTCAAATGTAGTGAATACAAATGATCTAGCAAAAGAACAAGTTAAGAATAAATTTAATGAAAATCTTAGTGAAACACTAAATTGGCTACATGAAAAGCTCAGTTTAGAAATAAAAGCTGAGGGAAAAGAAATTAGTCATAAATGGTACCAAGTAGAAATAATTATGCTAACACTTTCAAAAGAATTTGTAGATAATATTGAAACTATAAACAATTTGTTGAAAAGTTTCTTTAAAAATGATCTAAAAGATAAAAATATTCAACTTTACGCAACAATTCTACATAGAAAATGGGAATTTATTAATAAATATATTCTTAACTTCCAACAAATTGAAACTATCTTAAACGAATATATTGATAAACGAAACATTGATGATTTAAATTGGAAAGAGTTTGATATTGAAGAATATAAAAATAAAAATAAAATATTAAAAAGAGAATGTATTTTAGAAATAGGAGAAATATTAACATTAATCGATGATAGAAAAGCTGATAATATTCCTGATATAAAAGGCTTTTTCCTTCAAACTACAAGTGAAAATTTAATTGAATTACTTCTTAATAAAAACTATAAAGAGCTTATAAATATTTATCCTAAATTTTTAATAAGTAGTATGTTTAAATACTATGACCTAAAACCTGATTTTAATACAGAGCACTTAAATTGGAGAAAAGAAGGTGAATTAGTTCAATCTTTTTTACCAATACTAAATTTACTTGAGATTACTGGACTTATAAAAATTATTCTTGAATTTAATGAGGAACAAGAAGTATGGGATAAGATTGAAAATTATTGGTTAAATTTATTAAAAGATGAAAAAAAATTTATAAATATTAATTTTATCCACTCTATTATTTCTATAAGCGATTCACGATTGGGAGTTTCTCCAGGAGAT
>ERZ1673961.128-NODE-128-length-38784-cov-304.999587_pt1 | contig 38784 bp, 33 predicted proteins | sample MGYA00580189_ERZ1673961 | MGnify/ENA primary metagenome ERZ1673961 (study PRJEB41334, sample SAMN05608105) | rock metagenome | biome: terrestrial subsurface; feature: shale formation; material: shale | place: USA: Pennsylvania ... | reverse complement strand
TATATGTAACAGTTGCTCCATCTTCATCTCCATTAATTTCTGATGTTAATGTTGCGTTTGTTGTATCTATTGTATCTGTAATTGTTGTACTAGCTGTTGTATCGCTATTTACAATATCAAAGCCACCACCACTTGTTCCAGAAACTGTTACATCAATTGTTATATCATCTTCTTTATACACATCAGGATCTGGAGTGATATTTGCAACTACACTTCCTGTAGTTGATCCAGCTGAAATATTAATTATTGCACCATTACTTAAAGTAATAGTCATATCTGCTAATGCAGGAGTAGAAAGGTTGGCTGTATATGTTATAGAGTTATCATCTTCTGTAATTTGTGCTGTTGCACTTAATGTTATAGTTACTTCTGTATCCCCAGCACCATCTCCAGGGGTACCATCTCCAGGAGTACCATCTCTATCAGGAATATTTGAGTCTAATCCATCTAATTGTGTGTCAAGTCTACTTCTTCCACCTAATATATTTACATCATCTGTTTCATTAAAATTAATAGGTCTAAAAGTAGAAGTATCACCCTCAGCTCCACCAGCAGCTGCAGCTTCAAGTACACTTGTTAAAGAACCAAAGTCATCTATTATAACTCCATTTGTTTCTTCTGGATTTATAGATGATTGAGCTAGTAAATCTTTTAAAGATTTAATTACATCATCACCTTTAAAGTCATCGTTTAGTACTGTTTGATTTAACTCATCAAGTCCTTCTTGATCTTTTATAATACCTAATATATTTTTATCTTCAATATTCTCTTCAAGGATTAAATCTACTATATTTTTAAATATGATTTTTACTTTTGTTGTTCCTAAATCCATATTTAAAACAACCGATTTTTCAGAATCTTGAAGACTCATTGTGTATTTATGCCCATCAAGATTATTAAAGTAAAACTGTTGTCCAGCTTTTGGAGTAATTACTAAATTCTCAGTAACATCTAAACTTTTAACTTCACCATTTGCTTCTTTAATCATTAACTTTAACATAATAGACTCCTATAATTTTCTACTATAACAATAATAGTAAAAAAAAGTCTCTATAAAGTTTCTTTTTATAAAAAAATCAAAAAATCATTTATTTTTTAATATTTTGGGGAGTTTGTATTGTAAAAAGTGCTCCATTATTTATATTTTCTGCACTTAGCATTCCTGCCATATTTTTTTCTATAATAAGTTTCGACATAAAAAGTCCTATTCCTGAGCCATCTTTTTTTTCATTTGTATAAAAAGGCTTAAACACATCATCAATATTTTTAAGTTTTATTCCACCTGCATTATCTTCTATTTTAATAATTGCAATATCTTCTTTTTTATCAATTGTTATTTTTATTAGTGGATTTTTTATTTTTCTATAAATTAGCATCTCTTTGGCATTATTAATTATATTAATCAATACTTGTGAATATTCACTTTTTACTCCATAAACTTCTGGATTTTTTTTCACAATAATCTCAAGATTAATATTATTGTCTTTTAAGCTTGTACTTAAAATATTAATAGCAGAGTTTATTTGTGTTGAAAGATTAAATTTTATAGACTCTTTATTTATAGAAAAAAAGTTTCTAAAATCGTTTATTGTATTTGACATATATTTGGTAATTTCATTTAATTTAGAAATTGCTTCTAAAACTTCATCATTATCAATACTCTTTTTACCTCTTAATTTTATTTCAATTGGTAAAAATAAAGAGTTTATTTCCATAAGTGGTTGTCTCCATTGATGAGAGATTGAAGATAGCATCTCTCCCATTGAAGCTAGTTTACTTTGATGAAAAAGTATTTGTTCTTTTTGTCTATTTTTCTCTATCTCTTTTTGTACTTTTTTTTCTAACTTTTTATTTTGTTCTTCAAGTTCTATGAACTCATCAAGCTTTGTTTGTCTCATTTTATGCCTACTTTAATCTATCTTGTTTTAAAAAATATATTTTTTCACCATCAATAACTTTAGCTACACCATCAATAAAATCATAAACAAAATCATGTTTTGCCAAAATAACTTCTTCACATTTGTTATTTAAAAAGCCCCACTTATTATCTTTTTTAAATCTTACAAAACCATTACTAAAAGAGTATATTTCATCATATAAAAAATCTGTTAATAAATTCATATTCTTATCTATACATGCATATTTATCATTTGAAAAAGATTGAACAAAGCTAACATCAAATAAAAAATCTCTTGCATCTTTAAAAATAGGTTTTTGAACTAAATTTAAATTTTCATCAATATAACCAAATTTATCATTTTCTTGAACAACAGCAAATTTATTATAAAACTTTGAAATTTTCTTAAAAATGGGTCTATAAATTACTTCGTTTAATGAAACAATTCCAAAATAGTTATTATACTCATACAAAAAATATTCATTTGCATTATTAGTATTTATACCATCAATAAAAGATATTTGATTAAAAATAGGTTTTATTATAAATTTATTTTCTTTACTACTAAAAACTCCATATTTTTCATTTTTACTTATTATTATCAAATTATCTTTTGAGCTACAAGCAAGAAAAAATATAGAAATAAATATGTATAAAATTAGACTTTTTTTCATATAAAGTTTCCTTATTATTTTGGTACAGTTTGTATTTTAAACTCTACTCTTCTTGATAATTCCAAGTTTTCCAAGCCATCTTTATTTTTTATAGTTTCTAAAGAAGATTTTCCTTCAGGAAAAAAGTTCTTTTCTATCCAAATTAAATTATCTTTAACTCTTTTATCATTAATACTTTTTATAAATCTATATACATTTTGTGCTCTTTTTTGAGATAATTGCATATTTTTTTCAAACTTTTCTTCTTCACTTTTTGCACTACTATATTCTGATGATGTGTGACCTTGAATTAGAACATTTACTATTTGATCTTTGTATTTATATAAAGTTTCAATATATCTTGGGATAAAAGATTCTAAAATAGTTTTATATTTTTCATTTAATTCTAAACTTCCATATGAAAACATTGCTTGTGGATTTAAAAATCTAAATGTTAAAGTCTGTTTATCAAGTTGTGCATTCCAGTTTTTTAAATCATCTTCAAACTCTTCATAAAGTGCTTCATAAAGTGAATTTAAAATATGAATAGAAAAAGTACTATTTTTTTCATCTATAAAGTTTTTATTTTTTGCTACTACTTTTATTTTATAATCACCATTTTTTAAATATTTGTCAATACTTACGCACCATGTATCATTTTTAACTTTGCCTTTAAACTCCATGCCATTTAGATATAATTTGACTTCATCAATACTATTTTTTAATATTTTCCCACAAATTTTTGGAGTACTATCATTGATAATATAATACTCATTTATTTTAATCAAATTTTTTTGAACTTGTAGATTCTCAACAAGACTTGCAGTATCAATATTATTTATATTTTCATCTACATCATTAACTTTATCTTTATTTTCACAAAAGCTATTTATATTTTTACTCTCTAACATTTTAATAATTAATTGGTCATTTGTTTTTAAAGCATAATCAAAAGCCTTAAGGCCATACTTATCTTTAATATCACTTTTTGCTTTATTACATAGTAGTAATTTTGACATTTGTGTATAAGCATTCCTAGTAGAATCTAATAATGCAGTATCACCAAATTTATCAACACTATTAACTAAAGCTCCATTTTCAATTAATATGTTTGCAATTTCTAGATGATTAAATCTTGCTGCTAAATGAAGTGGAGTATATCCGTATCTATCTTTTTTGTTTATGTCTAACTTATCTTGTAACAATAAAAAATTCAGTAATTCTATATCATTGATTCTTGCTGCGTCATATATATTCATTTCTTTTAAAACGCCTAGTTCATTGGTTTTTAAAAGATTATCTTTAAGTGTTAGTTGTCTATTTTTTTCAACATTCATACAACCACTAAGAAATACTCCTACAATAAAAATCGTTACAAATAGTTTCATAAATTCTACCTCTCTGTCAATGCATTTTGTTTAACTTTTAATATTGGTTTTAAGATAAAATCCAAAATAGTTTTTTTACCAGTTACAATATCAACAGTTGCTACCATCCCAGGAATAATTGGAAGTTTTTCTCCATTTCTTTCTAAAAAATTCTTATTAGTTCTTACTATAACCCTATAATAACTTTTTTCATCTTTTGACTCTTTATCTATTATACTATCAGCTGAGATATCTACAATCTCTCCATCTAAGCCACCATATATAGAAAAATCATAGGCTGTTATTTTTACAATAACTTTTAATTTAGGATGGATAAAAGCAATATCTTTTGGATCAATTTTTGCTTCCACAAGCAATGCATCACTACTTGGAACAATCTCTATTAAATCCATTCCTGATTGTACAACTCCACCTACAGTATTTAGATATATTTGTTTTACATATCCATCTACAGGTGATGTTAAAACAGTTTTTGCTACTTTATCTCTATCTGAAATTAATTTTGCTTTAAACTTATTTAATTCACCTAAAGTTTTTTGTAATAAATCAGAAGCTTCACTTTTAAAAATATTTATCTTCTCATCTATTTTGAAATTCATCTCTTCAATTGCTGATTTTGAACGAGGAATTGATAATAAAGCAGCTTCTAAATCTCCACTTACTTTATTGTACTCTTTCTCAATATCCAATACATCATAAGTAGATTTTGCACCTCTTTGTGCAAGTTTTTGTATTGTTTTTCTTTGCTCTTTTATAATTCTATAACTTTTCTTTAAATTTGTAACTGTATTTTCAATCTCTTTTAACTCTTGTTTTTTTTGTTCTAATTGATTTTGCAATACTTTAATAGATGATTTAAGTTCCCTTACTCTACTTGTAAAGAGTTGTCTTTCAGAAGCGGCGTATTCAGGTGCAACTTCCAAAACCTCTTCTGGAAAACTCAATTTTGGAATTTTTTTTGTTATATCCAATTTTGATTCAACTTTAAGTCTAACCCTAACTGCTAATAAAGCTAAATATGCTTGTTTATTCTCTTCAAATGAAGCTTGAAATCTTGTTGTATCAATTTTTATTAAAGGATCACCCTTTTTAACCATTTGACCCTCTTTAATTAAAATATCAGAAATAACTCCACCATCAAATGATTGTACTTGTTGAATCTTATCTGATGGAATCACTTTACCCTCACCTCTTGCTAATTCATCAATTTGCGAAAAAGAAGCCCAAATAATAAAAGCTGTAAAAATCAATGTAATCATTATAAATACTATTTTTGAGATATTTGTAGGTTCTTCATTTGCATAACTATAGCTTGTATATACAAAGTTCATATCATCATTTGATGAATCTTCTAATCCAAATATAGATTTGAATCTATTTTTTAAACTATTGTTTTTTTTATTTTCAAAATTATCTTTTTTAGCTTGAGGGATTGAACTATTTTGCCCCTCATTAATAATCTTTTTAATATCTTTTTGTTCTTGCATGATTATTTACCTAACTTATTAAATACTTCTTCTTTTGGCCCATCAAGTATTATTTTACCATCTTCTACTATTATTACCCTATCAACTAATTGTAATAATGAAGTTTTATGAGTAACTACAATTAAAGTTTTATCTTCAATAATATTTTTTATTCTATCTATAAACATTTTTTCTGTTTGTCTATCCATAGAGTTAGTAGGTTCATCTAACATCAATATATTTGGATTTGAAATAAGTGCTCTTGCAAGTGTAACAGCTTGTCTTTCACCACCACTTAATCCCTCTCCTCTTTCTCCTACAATTAAATCATACCCAGCTTCATGTTTACCTAAAAACTCATTTAAACCAGCAACTTTTGAAGCTCTTAATAGCTCTTCATCAGAAACATACTGCTCACCAATTGTAATGTTATCTTTAATTGTACCCATAAATAAAAATGGTTCTTGAGGAACTGCACCTATGGCTTGTCTTAAATCAACTGGATCTATTTGTCTAATATCTACACTATCAATTAAAACTGAACCTTTTGTTGGTTCATATAAATTCATAATTAATTTTAACATTGTTGATTTACCTGAACCAATTTTCCCTAAAATTGCTACTCTCTCACCTTGTTCTATTTTTAAATTTATATCTTTTAATGTTTGGTGATTTTGATCTTTATATGAAAATTGAACATCTTTAAACTCAATAGTTCCTGATAAATTTGGTCTACTTATATAAGTCTTATTCTCTTTTTCAACTGGCATTTTCATAACTTCATCAAGATTTTCTAAAGAGAGCATTGTTTTGTCATATTTTATTATCATTCCAACAAGTTGCGAAACAGGTGAAATAACTCTACCATTTAATATCATTGCAGCAATAATAGCACCCATTGTCATCTCACCTTCACTTGCAAGATAAACACCAGCTGCTACAATTAGTATATTTGAAAACTGTGAAATAAAAGCAGTAAAAAAAGTAATTGTTTGAGATAAGAACTGTCCCTTATCAGCATAATGAATTGTTTTATTAACTGCTTGATCCCAATGTGTTCTCATTCTATTTTGGGCTCTAATACTTTTTATAATCTCTAAACCTGTTACAGTCTCAATCAAAGTTGTATGTTTGATTTGTTCTTCTTTTACTGACTTTTCAATTATCTCTTTTAAAGGTCTTTGCATATACCAAGAAACCAACATAGATATTGTAACTGTTGCAATTGTAATATAACCTAAGGGTCCACCAATATAAAAAATTACTATTATGAAAATAATCACAAAAGGAAAGTCAACAGCAGCAGCAATAGTAGCACTTGTAAAAAACTCTCTTACACTTTCAAATGATTGTAATCTACTTACAAATTGTCCTGTAGAAGCTGGTTTTGCATTTATTTTAATATTTAGTAATTGATTGAATATTCTATTTGAAATAACAGTATCTGCTCTTTTACTTGCAACTCCTAAAAAGTATGACCTTAACATTTTTAAAATAAAATCAAAAAGCATTACTAAAGATATTCCAATAAATAAAACCCAAAGTGTTTCTAGTGCATTATTTGGCAAAACTCTATCATAAACATTCATAGTAAATAAAGGTGTCGCAAGAATAAAAAGGTTAATAAAAAGAGATACAATAATTACTTGCTTATAAATTCCCCTATTACGCTTTAATGTGCCCCAAAACCAATCTTTTGGTTGATCAATAACAACCTCTTTTTCAACTTTGTTATTAAAAGAGAATTCAGGTTTAATAATAATCAAACTTCTTGTATATTCAGACTGTAACTTCTCCATACTCATAGTTGTTACACCCTTACTAAGACCTGGTAAGATAACTTGTGCTTCACCATTATTTATATCATAATCAAGTAAAACACAAGATCTATCTTTTTCAAGTAACAAAACAGAAGGTAATGCTAATTTTGTAATATTAGGAATATCTCTTTTTACAACTTTTGTTGTAAAGCCTATTCTTTGGGAAGCTTGTAAAAACATATCAACATTCATTGAAGATTTATGAATAGGTAGTCCAAAAGTCAAAGATTCAGCTGATGTTTCCCTTTTGTGATATTTTGATAAAAAAATCAAACACTCAAGTAAACTATCAACTTCTCTTCTATCTTTTAAATTTTTTAAGCTTTGCTCATCTTGATTTGTATTATTATCTTGTGTATTCAAAAGCCTACCTTTTTAAATTTAAATTAAATTTATTATACAATTAAATTTCTAAAGGTATAATTTCATGTCTTTTTTTGGTCACAATCTTATGATTCAAGAAGTTCTTTTAACTCATCAGAGAACTCTTCTTTTTTCCTATCAGGCGAAATTTCATAGACTTTTGCTTTTATGTTCTTACAGTTTTGATTTTTTGATTTTAAAATTGTATCTCCCAATATTGATAAATTATAAAGTAACTCATAATAGTTATCATATAAAGCATACTCCCTTTGAATTAAACTTTGAATTGATTGATAAAGTTCTGTTTGAGCATTTAAAATATCAACAAATGTTCTAGTTCCTGCTTCAAACTCATTTTTATATACTTCAACTATATTTGCATTTGCATCAATATATTTTTTAAGTGTATCAACTCTTTTTTTGTTATTTTGATATTTTAAATATTGATTTTTTATCTCTTCTACAATTTTATCTGTTATTACATCCAAACTCTTTTTTTGCTCTTGTAGAAAAACTCTTTCTTGTTTATCTTTTATATTATTTACACCACCATTGTATAAATTCCAATCAAAATTAAGTCTTGCATATGTTTCATCTTCTCTACCATTTCCATCTAATTCTAAATCATCATCAATACTTGTTCGAAGTTCAAAACTAATTGTTGGTAAAAAAGAGGCTTTATTTTGTGCTATTTTTTCCCTTTGAACTTTTATTTTTTCAATTTGCTCTTTAATTTGATAATTACTAAGAATAGCTTTTTTTAGTAATGTTTCCATATTTGAAGGAAGCACGCTTTCATCAATAGCTGGTCTACAAACTTTTTGAGTTATATCAACTCCTACATACTTTTTCAAGGCATTTAATTGATCTTGTCTGTTACTTTGCTCTTCATAAAACTTATCTTTTGCAAAATGTAATTTTGATGAAACTTGATATGTTTCAAGAACTTCTCCACTTATTTGTTCTTTCTCTTTTGCAATAGTTAAGTTATTTTGATTTGTTTTAATCATACCATCAGATAAAGCAATTAATTCATCATATTTTACTAAAGTAGTATAGGCTTTTGTAGTTTCTAAAACTATATTCTCTATTGCGTTTAAACTTCTATACTTATTTGCTAAATCTTGATGTTTCATCTCACTTATTTCACTAGGAGTCAAGCCACCATCATAAATAAGTTGTCTTAATACAAGTGCTGCATTATATCCATCTTTTCTATTATCAGAATCAGGAGTGTTATCATCATAATAATCTTTTACTCTTGATTTTTCTAAATAAGCATTAAAATCTAAAGTTGGTAAATATTTGCTTTGTTTTTCATCTACATAGTACCTATAAGCTTCTTGATTTTTTCTCTCTGCTATTACATCAGGATTTGAAATCAAAGTCTTTTGAATTGAATCTTTTAAGCTAAATCCATAAGAAGATACATTTAAAACAAGCAATATACAGTAAGTTAATAATAATTTTTTCATATCTTGCCTTTATATTTTTTGAATAATATTCAAAATTATTTCAAATTTTGTATTTAAACCAACTTAAATTAATATATTATATAATAAAAATTGTTATTCAATGAAAATAAAGGATATACTTGAAAAATCAAGAAATTAATGAAATTCTCAATAGCCTTACTATTGCATATACAGAAGATGAAAAAAATATTAGAGAAAATATGAGTAAAACATTAAATCTTCTTTGCAAAAATTGCATAGAGTTCCAATCTGGCGAGGAATTACTTGATTATTTTGACAAAAATCCTGTACATATAGTAATCACAGATATTAATCTTCCAAAAATGAATGGCATAGAATTAATAAAAAAAATAAGAGAAAAAGATGAAAAAATACCCATTATTTTGCTTACAGCTTATATTGAAACACAATATTTATTTGATGCAATAAAATATAAAGTTGTTGAATATTTACCAAAACCTATTGATTATGAAACTTTGATTCAAGCACTTTTAAAAGCTACAAAAGATTTAGTAAATAATGGAAGCTATATAATAAAAATAAATAAAAAATTATTTTTTAATGTATTAAATAAAGAGTTACTAACTATTGACAAGAAAAAAATACCATTAACACCAAAAGAGTTAAAATTACTAAATCTTTTTATAAAAAATAAAAATAAAATAGTTACTTATGAAGAGATAAAAAATCAAATTTGGGAAAACTCTTATGAAGTAACAGAGTCTGCTTTTAAAAACTTAATAAATAAATTAAGAAATAAAATAAGCAAAGACTCTATTGTAAATATTTCTAAAATAGGATATAAATTAAATATCGATGACTAAATTCTAGAATTTCTTCTACTCAAATCTGAAAGTAATACTCCAATCCATCTTGTATTATTAGCTGATTCAAAAGCAATTTTTAAAGTCATTGTAATTGGAACGGCTAAAAACATCCCTACAATTCCTAATATCCATCCCCAAAAAATAAGAGAAAAGAAAATAATCATAGGAGAAAGACCAAGCTCTTTACCCATAAATTTAGGTTCTAAAACATTGCTAATTGTTATATTTATAATCATATAAATAACAATTAACCAAATAGTAACTTCAAAATTTCCTGAAACAAGAGATAATAAAACAGCAGGAATAGCTGCAACAATTGAGCCTACAACAGGAATAAAGTTAAACAAAAAAGCAACGACTGCCCAAAGTATTGGATAGTCAATATTAAAGAAAAATAGAGTAACAAAAATTAAACTACCAGTTAAAAAACTAGTAAAAGTTTTAACGATAAAATATTTTTGAAGGTTTTGAGAGAATAATCTAAAATTTAATAATCTTGTTTTATCTTTATTAAATATTACTTTTAACTTTTTTTCAAAAACTTTTGTTTCTGATAAAATAAAAGCAACTCCTATGAAAACCAATAAAGCTTTTGAAAAGATAGAGCCTATATTTCCAATTATATCTGTAGTAAATTTAAAAAAGTAACTAAAATTGATAGCTTTTAAAATCTCATCTTTATTTACTGTAAAGCCAAACTCTTGTGCATAGTTTATTAGTAAAACAATTGAGTCTTTTATTTTTTGCTCATAATCTGGTAAATTTATTGCAAAATTAGTTAAAGAGGAGTTTAACATATAAGTTAAAAGTAGTATTAATACTGCTAACACTGAGATTAAAATCATATATGCTAAAAGTTTAGGAATTCTTTTTGCAGTTAAAAAGTTTAAAAAAGCTGATAAGATTGAAGCAATAAATATTGCTAATAAAAGTATAATAATAACTTCTGAAGCAGCTTTAAATCCAGCTACTATAATAACCGAAGTTGCTATATAAAAAAAGTAATATTTCAAATTTGTTTTTTCTAACATTTTTGTCCTAAATTAATAAATTGGTATTAGTATTGTAAATTTTGCACCTTTGCACATCTCATTTTTATACTCATATTCGATATTTTCTGCCATTAATGTACCATGTAAATGCTTAGAAATTATTTCATGACTCATATAAAGACCTATTCCTGTTCCTATACTTTTATCTTTTGTAGAAAAATATGGTTCAAATACTTTTGAAATAAACTTATCATTAATTCCTCCAGCATTATCATAAATTTCTATTTTAAGATTTTCTTCTACTTTTTTAGCATTTATAAATATATATCTTTCATACTCATATTTTATAAGTTCATCTCTTGCATTATTTAAAATATTTATTAGTACTTGTAAAAACTCATTTTCTAAAGTTTTAAAGTTTATATCTTCAATATCTTGTATAATGTAAATGCTTTTTGTTTTAAATTGTGCTTCTAAAAGTTTAAATGTTTTATTAAACAACTCTTTTATATTTGAATCTACTTCTGTTTTTGTAGGGCTAAAAAAGTTTTTAAAATCATCAATTGTTTTAGATAAATATTGTGCGGATTCATTTATTTTTGCTGTTGCTTCATAAAACTCTTTATCCGTTAAATTATCTAACTCTTTTTGAAAACTAATTCCTGTTGCTGCTGTTGAAATAATAGATAAAGGTTGTCTCCATTGGTGAGCTATATTTGCAATCATCTCTCCCATACTTGCCATTTTAGACTGTTGAGCTAAAATATTTTGTTGATTTTCAATCTCTTTTTTATATGATTTAAACTTATCTTCTAAAAGTTTAGATATATATATTGAAATTACTAAAAATAATAAAGACAAGGCACTAGAAACAACGATTACATTAGTAATATATGAAAAGAATTTTTCATTTAATTCTTCTTCTTTTTTCATTAAACTTTGTTCTATATCATCTTCATAAAATCCAGTTCCAATCATCCAATTCCAATCATTTAATCCTTTTACAAAACTGATTTTTCTAGTTGGTAAATTTGTTTTTGGCTTCTTATATTGAATATAAGAGTAATATCCCTCACCATTTTGAGCAATAATCTTCATATCTTTAAGTACTCTATGGATATTTTTTCCATCCTCGATATTTAATACATTTTCTCCTATGTTATCTTTTCTAATATGGCTTAAATAATTAAAATCATAATCAATTATAAATATATATCCAAAATCTGAATATCTTACTAAATTAACATACTCTAAAACTCTTTTTTTTACTTCTTTTTCAAAATTACTTATATACTCACCACTGCCAATCACAACATCATAAGGTTCAAAATATTTATAAAAGCTTATTTTTTTGTATGGTTTTTTATCATTGGGCTTATACCAATAATATGTATCAAATCTTTCACTTTTTTCATTTATTGTTTTTATTATTGTTTTTACAAACTTATAACCTTTTGCATCCTCAAAATTTGATAAATTTTTCCCTTCATACTGTTTATTTAAAGATTGTAGTTTTTTAGTTCCTGTTTTATCATCTATAAAATAATAGCCTCTTCCATTATTAAAAACCATTGAGCCTAAAGTCTCTTTTATTATTTCAAAAATTTCATCTTTTGATTTTTCATCTTTGTATTTATTATACAAATTAGTTGCAACTGCATGAGCTTCATAAACTCTTGATTTAATTGATTCTTTTAACTCTTTTTCTGTAGATTTTTGCATATGAGTAATATAATTATAAATTCTATGTACTTCTTCTTGAATTAATTTTTTATTCTTTTTTATATATGTTCTATTTAATATATTTTTTTCTTTTTCGTATGTTCTTTTATTTTCTAAGTATAAAAGTAATGTAATTACTAATGACAAAATTATTGTCAATAAAGGAAGACTATATCTGATGATTTTAGTTAATATTTTTTCATTTTTATAATTCACATGAAACTCTTTTTTATTTATGGCTTATTTTATCAAATTTTCACATATTGAAAATTAAAAAATTTTTTATTAGTTTTACTAAATATTATTTTCAATCTATTTTGTAACAAAAAAGAAAAAATAATGTTATAATTTTATCTATTATAATATAAAAAACAATGAAAAGGACTTAAAATGAAATTTTTTTTAAAACAACTATTTTTAGTACTATTTACAACAATATTCTTAGTTGCATGCGCAAAAAATGAAGTAAAATTTGAAAATAATGATACTTTAACAAATAGATATTGGAAAGTAATTGAAATAAGAGGAGAAAAAGCAGTTGCATTTGATAATCAAAGAGAAGCTCATATAATATTAGATAATGAAAATAAAATAATTGGTTCAGATTCTTGCAATAGAATTTTTGGTTCTTATAAACTTGATGGAAATAAAATAGATTTTTCACACCTTGCATCTACAAGAATGGCTTGTATGAAAGGAATGACTCAAGCACACAATTTTTCAACAGCTTTTGCTTATGTAAAAAGTTATAAAATTGAGAAAAATAGTTTATACTTTCTAGATAAAAATGAAAAAGTGATTTTAAAATTTGTTTCAGTAAATTTAAACTAGACATAAAAAAAGCTCAAGAAAAAAGCTTTTGTAAGCTGTCATCTTGAGCTTCTTGTGGAGGAGGTAGCCGGACTCGAACCGACGCATACAGGATTTGCAATCCCGGGCATTACCAACTTTGCTATACCTCCAAAAAAGTGGAATAGAATTATAGCAAAGATTTCTTAATTTTGTTTTAAATTTTACCCTTTATTTACTCTTCTTTCATGCCTTACTAAATATATACCAGCAAAAATTACAATCAACGCTCCTAAAATAGTAAATTTATCAGGAATTTCATTAAACATAAGCCAACCTAAAATAGTAGCACTTATTATTTCTAAGTACTGAAAAGATGCAAGAGTTGAAGCTTTTGCGTGAAAAAAAGCACTTGAAACAAGAAGTTGTACTATTGTTGTTCCTATACCTAAAATTAGTAAAATCCACCAAATTGAACTATCTATTTTATGAAAACTAAAGACTTCAATATTAAAGCTTTCACCAAATAATATTACAATTGATAAGAAAAAAGTAGCTACAATACCTACCCAAAACTGTAAACTAATACTATTTCCTAAATTTGAAGCCATTCTAATAGACATTAAATACAAAGCATAACATATAGCAGAAGCAATAGGTAAAAATGAAGCTATTCCATATAAAGCAAAGTTTGGTCTTATAATTATAAAAGTTCCAACTAACCCTATTAATACAGCAATTATGTGATTATAAAAGATTTTCTCTTTTAAAAATATTACTGATAAAATTGTAAGTACCATTGGCTCAATAAAAAACAAAGCTATATTATTAGCTAAGGGCAAATATCTAAGCCCCCAAAAAAGAAGTATTATAGTTAGTGAAACAAAAAGCCTAAAAAAATATAAGAAAATCTAAACTTTTGAATTTTTTGCTTTATAAAAAGGCTAATTAAAAAAATAAATACTACTTGCATAAAAAATCTAATCCATGCAATTTGAGTTGGACTAAGTGATGTTGATAAGTATTTTGCTATTGCATCTGTAAAAGGAAGAAGCAAAACAGCTAATAGCATAAATAACATACCTTTATTTACACTTTTTGATTGTTGTAATATATCTGTTTTCATGGAGTGTATTATAATTAAAGTAACTTATTTTAAAATCAAATTGAAAATAATGTTTTATAAAGTAAAAAGGGGGAAATTTAAGTAATAAAAGTGGCAGAGAGTGGGGGATTCGAACCCCCGGAGGCGTGAACCTCGCCGGTTTTCAAAACCGGTACATTCGACCAACTCTGTCAACTCTCTACACTATTATAATGGTGCGAATGGTGAGAATCGAACTCACACTCCGAAACCGGAATGGGATTTTAAGTCCCACGCGTCTACCTATTCCGCCACACTCGCACATTTTGAACTTAAGTTTTAACATCTTTTAAAGTTGTTATTCTTAAATTGGACTGGAATTATAATAGAAAAATTTTTATTTGTCAAGAGTTTTTTGAAAAAAATTAAAAATTTTCTTTTTTTTTATATTTTATCTAAATAAAACACCAAAATTAGTATAATCTCAATTATAATAATTATAGTTACACTAAAGGATAAACATGAGAAGTGATGAAGTAAAAAAAGGATTTGAAAGAACTCCCCACAGATCACTATTAAGAGCTACAGGATTAAAAGATGAAGATTTTGATAAACCATTTATTGGAGTTGCAAACTCATTTATTGAGATAATTCCAGGACATTTCTTTTTAAATAAAGTAGCAGAAATTATAAAAGAAGAGATTAGAACAAATGGATGTGTACCATTTGAATTTAATACTATTGGTGTTGATGATGGTATAGCAATGGGACATGATGGTATGTTATTCTCACTTCCATCAAGAGAACTAATTGCAAACTCAATTGAAACAGTTATGAATGCACATAAACTTGATGCAATGATTGCTATTCCAAACTGTGATAAGATTGTACCAGGTATGATTATGGGTGCATTAAGAGTTGATGTTCCTACTGTATTTGTTTCTGGTGGTCCTATGGCAAAAGGTTACACAAAAGATGGAAACCCTATTGATTTAGCAACAGCATTTGAAGCAGTTGGTAAATATGAAAAAGGTGATATGAATGAGGAAGAGTTAAAAGATATTGAGTGCAATGCATGTCCAAGTGGTGGTTCATGTTCAGGTATGTTTACAGCTAACTCTATGAACACACTTATGGAAGCTATGGGTATTGCCTTACCTGGAAATGGAACTATTTTAGCACTTACTCCTCAAAGAGAAGAACTTTATAGAAAAGCAGCAAGAAGAGTTTGTGAAATAGCAAAAGATAAACAAAAAACAGAAAAATTTAAATTAAGAAATATTTTAAATGAAAATGCTGTTAAAAATGCTTTTGCAGTTGATATGGCAATGGGTGGAAGTTCAAATACAGTTTTACATATGCTTGCAATTGCAAAAGAAGCAGGAGTAAATTTCAATCTTGAAAATATCAATGAAATTTCAAAAAGAGTTTCGCATATTGCAAAAATTTCTCCATCTTTAAGTACTGTACATATGGAAGATATAAACAAAGCTGGTGGAGTAAATGCTGTTATGAAAGAGATGAGTAAAAGAGGTGACGATATTTTACTTGATAATCTTACAATCACAGGAGAGTCAATATTAGAAAGAATCTCTGATGCATATATTAAAGATACGAATATTATTCATACAATTGATAATCCTTATAGCAAAGTTGGTGGACTTGCAATTTTATATGGTAATCTTGCAAAAGAAGGAGCTGTTATTAAAACTGCTGGAATTACAGGAGCTAGAGCATTAACAGGTAAAGCTGTATGCTTTGATGGACAACCAGAAGCTATAAAAGGTATTGTTGAGGGAAAAGTAAAAGCTGGAGATGTAGTTGTTATTAGATATGAAGGACCAAAAGGAGGTCCAGGAATGCAAGAGATGCTTGCACCTACTTCATTAATAATGGGAATGGGACTTGGAGATAAAGTTGCACTTATTACTGATGGTAGATTTAGTGGTGCAACAAGAGGTGCTTCAATTGGTCATGTAAGTCCTGAAGCCGCTGAGGGTGGTATGATTGGACTTTTAAAAGATGGTGATGAAATTCATATAGATGTTGATAAATATATATTAGAAGTAAATTTATCAGAAGAAGAGATAGAAAAAAGAAAAGCTGAGTTTACTCCACTTAAAAAACCTCTTAACTCAAGATGGTTAGGACAATATAGAAGTTTAGTTACAAACGCAAGTTCTGGAGCAATTTTAAAATCTAACTTATAATTAAAAAAGAAAGGAGAACTTCCTTTCTTTACTTTTATTAACTCTTTGTTAACCTTTGATTGTACATTAGTTTACACTAAAAGCTTATACTTTTACAATAAAATAAAAAAGGAACAAATATGAAATCAAAACTATTTATAATTTCAACATTAATAGCTACTAATATATTTGCAAACTCTATTGATTTTAATATGGCTCAAAAAGATACTAAAAGAGTATCACCAACTTCATCAACAGAGTTATTATCTTTTAATTCAAGTGTTAAAGATGCGATGAAATCAGTAGTTAATATCTCTGCAAAAAGACATGTAAATGCAATGGAAAATTTTCCATTACAAATGTTTAATGATCCTATTTTTAAAAGATTTTTTGGTGATCAATTTGGAAATCAATTCCAACAAAGTAGAATTCAAAGATCTCTTGGTTCTGGAGTAATATTATCAAAAGATGGTTATGTTGTTACAAACAATCATGTAATAGAAAATGCAGAAGAGATTATAGTAACAATAGGTGATGATCCTACAGAATACAATGCAAAAGTAATTGGGAAAGATGCTGATAGCGATATTGCTGTTATTAAAATAGAGGGAAATAATTTTGAACCAATAAAGATAGGTTACTCAAATAGTCTAAAAATTGGTGATATAATTTTTGCTTTGGGTAATCCTTTTGGAATTGGAAGTACTGTAACTCAAGGTATAATCTCAGCATTAAATAAAAATAAAGTTGGAATTAATAGATATGAAAACTTTATTCAAACAGATGCTTCTATAAATCCTGGGAATTCAGGTGGTGCATTAATTGATAGTAGAGGTGCATTGATTGGTATAAATAGTGCTATTATTTCTAAAAGTGGAGGAAATGATGGTATAGGTTTTGCAATTCCTGTTGCTATGGTAAAAGATGTAGTTGAAAAACTAATAAAAGATGGAAAAGTAACAAGAGGTTATTTAGGTGTAGTTATTGGTGATTTAGATAAAAGACTAACAAGAATTTATAATCACAAAAAAGGTGCATTAATTTTAGATATTTCACCTGATACACCAGCTGAAAAATATGGTTTAAAAAGAGGTGACTTAATCTACTCTATAGACAATAAAGCAGTAAAAGATAGAGCTGATTTACAAAATATAATTGCATCTTTTAAACCAAATCAAAAAATAAGTTTACAAATAGAAAGAGATAAGAAAAACTATACATTCAATATTGTTTTAGGAAATAGAGATGGTCTTATAGTATCAACTGCAAACAATGGTAAGTTCTTAGGTGGATTAAGATTAGCAGAACTTGATACAAATATGATGGCAAAATTTAGAATCAACAGAAATATAAAAGGTGTACTAATCACAGAAGTTGAACCAAAATCAAAAGCTGAAAAAGTTGGTTTTCAACCAGGTGATGTAATTGTGCAAATAGAGGATATGGAAATTGAATCTTTTGTAAACATGCAACAAGCAATCAGAAAGTATAATAATAAACATAAAAGAGTTTACGTAAATAGATACGGACAAACTATTTTATTAGTTATAAAATAAAGGATATGTCATAATAAAAGTACTAATGATTGAAGATGATTTAGAGTTAGCTCAAATCATCAGTGATTACTTAAAATCATTTGATATTGAAGTAACAAATTTTGATAGCCCTTACCTTGGGCTATCAACACTAGAGATACAAAAAGATTTTGAACTATTAATTTTAGATTTAACACTTCCTGAAATAGATGGTCTTGAATTAATACCAAAAATCAGAAAAGTTTCTGATATTCCTATTATTATCTCAAGTGCAAGGGATGATATACTAGATAAAGTTATGGGGCTTGAAAGAGGTGCGGATGATTATTTGCCAAAACCATATAATCCAAGGGAGCTTCAAGCAAGAATAAAAGCTATTTTAAAAAGAATCTCTACACAAAAAGAACCTGTTGAACAAACTACTAATAACACTGCATTTACCATAAAAAGTGATGATATGCAAATTAGTTTAAAGCAACAAACACTAAGCTTAACACTAGCAGAATTTGATATCTTAAAGCTACTTATTCAAAGAAATGGAGCAGTTGTTGCAAGAGAAGATTTTATTTATGCAAGTGAACATATTGAAGATGATAGTAGTTTAAAAAATATTGATGTAATAATTTCAAGAATTAGAAATAAAATCTCTAAAATAGATGATTCTAAAACTTATATTAAAGCTGTTAGAGGAATTGGATATCAACTTATATGATTAAAAATATATCTATTTCTAGTTTTATTAATGCAATTTTTACAATCGCATTTGTTGCTATTTTAATTACTTTTGCACTATTTATAAATCTAGATATGCAAAAACACCAAATAACGCAAAAAAATAGATATGAAATCATAGCTGAAAATTTTCTTTCCGTTTTCAATAAAAAACCATCAAAAAGTCAATTAGATAAACTTTATGATCAATTTAAAGTAAAACAAGTAAAAAATAGAGAAGAGAAATTAAAAATATTAAATGACGGTTATGAGCTTCTAATAAAAAAGACTTATTTGGGAACTTATAGAATATATTTATATGATTCTGAATACTATTTATATGCACAACAACTTGGATATAATCTAATGCTAAAAGATTTACATTCAAATAAATACAATATTGCTGTGATTATTTTAATACTTGTTTTATCTTTATCAACTATTTTATTTTTATATATTATTTTAAAAAGAAAATTAAAGCCACTTAAAGAGTTAAACTGTGAAATAACAAAGTTTTCAAAAGGTGATTTAAATATAAAAATTAAACCAAAATCAAATGATGAGATTGGTGAAATTGCAAAAAACTTTGATGCAGCAATAACCCTTATAAATAACCAATCAGAATCAAAAAATCTTTTTATGAGAAATATGATGCATGAACTAAAAACGCCTATTACAAAGGCTATGTTTATTGCTGAGACTTTAGAAGATGAAAGAAGTAAAATGATGCTTCAAAAAGCTTTTAAAAGAATGGATGATATTATCAAAGAGCTTGCTACAGTTGAAAGAATTACATCAAAAACATCTGTACTATACAAAGAGATTACATCTTTTTTTAATATTTATAGAAAAACTCTTGATATTATGATGATAGAACCATCAAATATCTCTTCAAAAATAAATGATTTTACTTTTGAAGTTGATATAAGCCTTTTTAGTGTGGCTCTTAAAAATTTACTTGATAATGGTATTAAGTTTTCAACAGATAAAAAAGTAAGTGTAATAGCAAATAAAAAAAGAATTGATGTAATATCAAAAGGTTGTGAACTAAAATATAAGCTTGATTATTATACTGAACCTTTTTCACAAGAAGAGAAAAGAGCAGATGGTTTTGGGCTTGGACTTTATATAGTAAAAACTATTGTAAATATGCATAAATATAAACTTAAATATTCGTATAAAGATGGTTATAATTACTTTTCAATTATAACAGCGTAGTTATTATTTTATAAAAGAGTAAAGAGAAAATCTATTTCTCTTTAAACTTTTAAAACTGTATTAAATTATTCCATATAATTTTGCTAAAATAAATCCTACAGTTGATGCAGTACCTACTCCAAGTATTCCTGGAATAATAAAACTATGGTTTATTACATATTTACCAATTCTTGTAGTTCCTGATCTATCAAAACTAATTGCAGCTAAATCACTTGGATATGTTGGTAAGATATAATATCCATAACAAGCAGCAGCAAATGCAGCAATTACACCAGGATCAACCCCTACAGAAAGTGCAATTGGAACAATAGCAGCCAATGCAGCACCTTGTGAATTAACAAGTTTAGATACTAAAATTAGTACAATCGCATATGCCCATGGATATTGAGCAACAAATCCACCAAGAACTTCTTTAATATCACCAATATGTCCACCAAACATTGTTTTAGTCATCCATGCAACACCATAAACAGCAATAAGAGCAACCATACCTGATTTAAATACTTCATTACTAGAGATATCTGATGGTTTAACTTTTGCTACAACAAAAATTATAGCACCTGCTGATAACATAAACATTTGAATAACATAAACCATTGATAAAGGTTTTTCATTTATTATAGGTCTAAGCTCAGGGAAAGCACCTAAAATTGCCACAACTGCAATTGCACCTAAGAATATCCACATTGCATTCCAGTGAGTTTGAGGTAATTTATTGTTTAATAATGTTTTTTCTTCTCCATAAATGTATCTTTTCATTTCTGGATCTTTTAGTTTTTCTTGGAACTCAGCATCATCTTCTAAGTTTTTACCTCTATACATACTCCAAAAACCAACAACTAAAACACCACAAATTGCACCAGGAATAGTTATTGATAATAGTTGAACTAAATCTAACTCTTTACCATTTATCATAGCATGACCTGATAACATTGCTACTAGTGAAACAACAGCAACTGATACAGGAGAAGTTACAATACCCATTTGTGCTGCAATTGTACTTGCTGCCATTGGTCTTTCTGGTCTAACACCTTTTTTAATTGCAATATCATAAATAATAGGTAACATTGTATATACCACATGTCCTGTACCACATAAAAATGTTAATGTTAATGTAGTCAATGGACCTAAAAACGTAACATGTTTTGGATGTTTTCTTAATAACTTTTCTGCTAATTGAAGCATTACATCCAAACCTCCAGAAGCTTGAAGTGTTGCACCAGCAGTAATTACTGCTAACATAACAAGCATAACTTTAATCGGAGGATTTCCAGGTTCCATCCCAAATCCAAAGATTAGTATAACAACACCAATACCACCGAATAATCCCAGTGCTAGCCCGCCTTTTCTAGCACCAAGAAATAATACAGCCAAAACAATGATTAGTTGAATTGTAAATTCCATAATTTGTCCTTTTTTTCCATATGTGAATGGTTATTCATAATGGAATTGTAATAACTCAATATGTCATTAATATGACAAAATAAATAATAGATGAAATATATTAATTTAATTTAAAAATTAAATATAATTTAAGTTTTGTGGTTATTAATATACTATTTAGTATAATCTTTACATGAAAAAACTATTTTTATTTTTAATATTTATCAATATAGAAGTTTTTGCATATTCTGTTTTAATTATTAACTCTTATCATAAAGGCTACCAATGGAGTGATGAAGTTATAAAAGGAGTAGAAGATGTCTTAATTAAAAAAGATAATATTGATTTTAATATTTTATATATGGATTCAAAAAGAGTATCCTCAAAAGAGTACTTTGATAGTTTAAAAAAGCTTTATAAAATACAATTAAAAAATAGAAAATATGATTTAATTATTCCTATTGATAGATTTGCTTATGATTTTGTAATAAATAATTATTCTGAACTATTTACAAATGAGCGCGTTTTAGCTGTAGGTATTGAAAGATTTTCCAAAGAAAGAGTAAAAAAACTTTCACTTGAAAATAGAGTATCTGCAATTTTAGAAAAAAGAGATTTAAAAGGAAATGTAGAAATAATTGAAAAAAATTTTTACAAAATTAGAAAACTTTATATTATAAATGACAAAAGTTTAAATGGACTTCACACAGAACCATTAATCTTCAATTTAATTCATAATTATAAAAGTCGTCTGGAATTGATTTATCTAAAAGAAGATGATTTATCCTCTTTGCAAGTTTATCCTTTTGAAGATCATAGTGCTGCATTATTTATTAGATTTTATAAAAATAAAAATGGTGATTTAAATAAAAATAGTGAAATCTCACACTTTATAAAAAATGCCAAAATACCTATATTTGTTACAGACTCTTTATTTATGGATAAAGGAGCAACTGGTGGTAAAATAGTTAATCTATACAAACTAGGTAAAAACTCTGGAGAGATGGCATTAGATATATTAAATCAAGAAAAAGCAAAAGTTATTTTATATAAAGAGTTTGAATATTTTTTCGATTATCAAAAATTAACTCAATTTTTACTTACAATTGTTAATTTAGATGAACCTTATAAGATAATTCATAAGAAAAAGACTTTTTTTGATAATTATAGAAATTTTATTGATTTTGTATTTATCATCTCACCTTTATTGATTTTTTTGATTTTGGGATTAATACATAATATTTATAAAAGAAAAATTTTAGAAAAAGATTTAAGAAAAAGAATTGAGTTTGATGCAACTATGTTAAATGCCATTGATAGTCCAATTTTTTGGCAAGATGCAAGTGGAAGAATTGTTGATTCAAATAATAGATTTTGTAATTTAGTAAAGTTACCCTTTGATTCTTTATATGGTCAAAAACTAAGTGATTTAGATAAAAACAATAATGCAAAGCAAATTATAAAAGTAATGGATAACTACAATCTTAACAAAGATAATAATGAATTTACATTTGTAACTAGTAATTCAATAAAAAGAATTTATTTAATAAAACAAGCAAAATTCAAAGAAGAAAAAATAAAATATGAAGGATATGTTACTATATTTACAGATATAACAAAAGAGCGTGAAATTATTTTAGAAAAACAAAAAAATAGACAATTTGTTATTCAACAAAGTAAATTAGCAGAAATTGGCGAAATTTTCTCATCTATTGCTCATCAATGGAAAACTCCTTTAATAGAAATAACAGCAATTGCACAAGAACTATTTTATACAAGAAAATTAAAAAATGTAAAAGAAGATAGTAGCTTTGTAAAAGATATAATGCAACAAGTAACATATATGACAGATACAATAAATGAATTTCAGAAGTTTATTATGCCCTCTAATGCAAAAGTTGATTTTGATATACAAGATGCAATAAAATCAATGCTTGAAATAGTTAATCATAACTTAAAATATAATAATATAAATATAGATTTAAATATAGAAGAAAAAACAGATTTAATAGTAAATGGATATAAAAATGAAGTAATGCAATCAATTTTAAATATAATTAATAATGCAAGAGATGCTTTATTAAACAATCATTACAAAAATAGAAATATAGAAATATCTATTTTTAATGAAAATTCAGATTTAATAATAAAAATAAAAGATAATGCACAAGGGATTAAAAATATAGATAGAATTTTTGAACCTTATTACACAACAAAAAAGAAAGGTCATGGAATAGGTTTATATATGACAAAAGTTATAATTGAAGATAAAATGAAGGGGAAAATTTTGGTTGAAAATATAGAAGGGGGAGCTATGTTTACTATAAGATTGGTGCAAAATAGATGAAAATATTATTATTAGAAGATAATGAAAGATTATCAAATGTTATGAAATATGCCCTACTAGATGAGGGATATAGAGTAGACTGTTTTTCTGATGGTGATGATGCATTAGAGTTTATAGGAAATGGATACTCTTGTTTTATTTTAGATATAAATGTTCCAAATACCGATGGAATATCGATTTTAGAGTATGTAAGATTAAATCATGCAAAAATACCTGTTTTAATAATAAGTTCAAATCATGAATTAGATAAAGTAAAAGAGTCTTATGAAAAAGGGTGTGATGATTATTTAAAAAAACCTTTTTATATTATTGAACTTTTACAAAAAGTAAAAAAATTATGTGGAGAACGAGAAGAGTATTTAATATTTGATGAGTCTTATCGATATAGCTTTATTGATCATAGACTTTATAAAGGTGAAGAAGAGATAGAGTTAACAAAAAAAGAGATTTTATTTTTAGAGTTTTTTTCTAGAAATATTCATTTTGTAGCTACTTATGAAAATATTGAGGAGTATGTGTGGGAAGGTGAATATACAACCTTGGCAAATATTCGTTCAATGATAAAAAGATTAAGGAAAAAGCTTCCTAAAGATAGTATTACAATAATTAAAGGAATTGGTTACTCTTTAAATAAAAATGTTAAGTTTCTCTAAATCTTAGGCTTAACCTTATTCATTACTTTAAACCAATTTCTTGAAAAGTTCTTTTTAATATATTTTTCTTTGTGAGGCACTATACAGCCTGCACAATTTTGATGAATATAAGTATCTCCAATAAATTGACTTCCATCTTTTGAATCAATCCCACAATATGAATACAAAGTTTTATCTTCTTGTTTTTCAAAGCCATCATCATTAAATCTAAAATTAGGACAAGCACATAAATAACAGTTTAGTTTTTCATAATCATGGCATTTTTTATTATCTTTATACAAAGGACAGAAATCTGGCTCATTTTTTACCATATTTTCAAATCTAAAATACTCTATAACCTCATCATCACTTTTATGCTTTAATTTTTCCATAATCTTTGCATGTTTTTCTCCATGGGCTTCAAACCAATCAATATAAGACATATAATACTCCCAATACTATAATTATAAATATATCAAGTGATGTTTTTATACTAAGTGCTTTATATACATCACTATCTTCAATTATCTCTTTTTCTCCACCAAAATATGGTTTTTGTTTAACTTTACCAAAATATGAAGTATCTCCACCAAGTTTTAAATTAGTTGCTAAAGCCATTGCGGCTATTGGAAGACCTGCATTTATACTTTCGTGTTTACTTCCATACTTATTAAACTCTTTAAATGCTTTTTTACTTTTAAATAATAAAGCTATTAAAATAGCTGTAATTCTACTTGGTATAAAATTAGCAATATCATCTAATCTAGCACTAACTTTTCCAAACTTTTCATATCTTTTATTTCTATATGCAACCATAGAATCAAGTGTATTAATAGCTTTATATAAATATGCTCCAATAAGCCCAAAACATACCAAATAAAAAAGTGGAGCTATAACTCCATCACTTAAGTTCTCAGCATAAGTTTCAATACTTGCTTTATTTATATCACTATTTGTCATATCTTTTGTATCTCTACTTACAAGCATTGATATTTTTTCTCTTTTCTTTTGAATATTTTTACTTTCTGCTACATCTTTTACACAATCATATAACATCTTTGAAGAAAGAGTAAATGAAGCTAAAAAACCTTGAAAAAAAATATTTTCAATAAAACTTATAAAATAAACAACAATAAAAACTACACTTAAAGTAAAAAGAACTAATAAAAATCCTCGTAAAATTGTATCTTTATAAAATTTATTTTCAAAAAACTTTATCACATCACCAATATAAATAATAGGATGTTTAATTTTTAATTTAGCAAACTCTCCAAAAAATTTATCAATAATAAATGCAATTAAAGCAAGACTATAAAACACTTTTAAGTATCCTTTTTACATCAAGTTTGCTTTTCATTTTATTTACAAATTCATCAACTTTACTTTTCTTATACTTTTTAAAGCTAAAACCTTCATAATCATGACAAATAGATTTAAAAAAGTTTGTTCTAAACTCATCATTGTCAAAAATACCATGAATAAATGTACCTTTTAGGTTTTTATTTTCATACTCTAAAGGATATTTTTTTGAGACTCCATGGTGTATTTCAAATCCACTTACATCAAAGCCAAATAGTTTATAACTACTCTTTTTTAATATTTTCTCTTTTTCAAAAATAATATCATCATCAATAAAACCAAATCCCTTTTCTATTGTTTCACTTTCATTTTCTAAAGCGTATTTATCATTTAAGCTTTCAAACATCATCTCATATCCACCACAAATTGTAAAAATATTTTTTTTAAACCCTTTAATATTTTCAAAAAGCCCTGTATCTTTTAACCAATTTAAATCTTTTATTACAAGTTTAGAACCAGGAAGTATTATCAAATCAAACTTATCTAAAGCAATATTTGAACTTATAAACTCTACAAAAACCTCTTCATCAGCAATTAGTGGTTCGATATCATTGTAGTTACTCATAGTAGGATATGAAATCACTCCTACATTTAACTTACTATTTTTCTTTTTTTGAATAAAATTTTGTAAACTTTCGCTATCTTCAAATCCTAAATTAAATGCACTATAAGGTAATACACCTAACACTGGAATTTTAAACTCTTCTTCTATGATTCTTATACCCTCATCAAATAAAGAGATATCTCCTCTAAATTTATTTATAATTACTCCAATTACATTCTGCCTTAACTTCTTAGGTAACAAGTGATAACATCCATAAATTGAAGCAAAAACACCACCTTTTTCAATATTAGCTACTAATATAATTTTTGTATTATAATAATCTGCAATAAAAATATTTGATAAATCTTTATCCATCAAGTTAAGTTCAACAGGACTTCCAGCACCCTCACTTACTATACAATCATACTTTTCATCTAAATACTCATAACATCTTTTTACAGCTGGTTTTAAAAGTTCTAAATCCCTATAGTATTCTCTTACATCTTTGTTTGTAACTACTTTTCCCTCAACTATAAGTGAAGCACTACTTCCCCGTCCTGATTTTAAAAGCACAGGATTTAGGTGATATGAAGTAGGAACACCTAGAACCTCACTTTGAAAATATTGTGCAATTGCTATCTCACTTCCATCATCACAAACTTTTGAATTGTTTGATACATTTTGCGCTTTAAATGCTGCAACACTAAAGCCCTCTTCTTGTAAAATTTTTCCTATTACAAAAGTTAAAGTAGATTTTCCAGCATCGCTACTAGTTCCAAAAATAGAGATATTTTTCATCTTATTCCTAAATTTTTTTATTTAATTTAATTCATTACTATCAACAATAAAAGTAACTGGTCCATCATTTTGAATATTTACATCCATATGTTCTCCAAAAATACCTGTTTGAGTATGAACGCCTAAGAACTCAAATTCTTTTACAAACTGTTTATACATATCTTTTGCTATGTCAGGCTTTTCACTACTATCAAAACTTGGGCGTCTTCCTTTTTTCACATTTGCTGCTAGGGTAAATTGAGAGATAATCAAAGCCTCACCTTTAATATCTAAAAGTGATAGGTTCATTTTGTCATTTTCATCTTGAAAAATTCTTAGGTTTACTATTTTGTTTACAAGTTTAGTTATATCTTCTTTTTTATCACCTTTTTTAACACCAAGTAAAATATTAAGTCCTTTGCTTATCTTACCTACAACTTCACTGTCAACTGTAACACTTGAAGAATTAACTCTTTGAATTACTGCTATCATTTATTTTTATCTCCTAAAATATCTAAAGCTTTTTTATAATTTTCTTCATCACCATAAAAATACTCTTCTAAAAGTGGTTTGAGTTTATACTCTTTTATAAACTCTAAATCTAAACCACTCATAAAATAACTATGCCCTAACATAAAATCTTCACCTCTTGTATCTTTAATAAATATATTTAATTTTTCCATCAACTCTTTAGCATCTGTATCTTTTACAAGTATAGATTTTGGTTGCATCTTTAAAAATGTAAATCTTCTTCTTAAAGCAATATCAATAGAAGCAATTGATTTATCAGTAGAGTTCATAGTGGCTATAATATAAAGATTAGAAGGTATTTTAAACTTCTCTTTTGAGTAAGGAAGAGTCACTTCTAAGTTATCTCTTTTATCCTCTTCTATCAAAGTAATAAGCTCACCAAAGATTTTAGAAATATTTCCTCTGTTTATTTCATCTATTACTATGTAGAAGTTTTTTTCTTTTTGTTCTAAACTCTTTTTTGTATTTCTTATTAACTCAACTAACTTTTTTGCAATTGGCAAATAAAGACCACCTAAAGAAATTGTATCTTTCTTAACATCTAAGTTTCTTATATCACTAGGCTTTTTTATTTCATCATTTAAAATTCCATTTACAACTGTCTCTAAATCTGACTTTTTAACATATTGCGTATCTTTAGCTTTTAATGATTGAACTTTTATTGTTTTTTCTTTAAAATCATGTATTAAAATTTCAACATTTGATACACTGTAAATCTTTTCAATCTCTTCTTCTATATATTTTGTTCTTAGAATATCATAGGCTTCATCAAATGAGATTTGTTGATATAACATCTCTTTTTTTTGATTTTTAGCTTTATCACATAATACTTTAAATGTACCATCTTCAAGTTCTATATTTCCATTTTCATTTGGTCTAAAACCTTCTATAAAATCCTCATAAGAGTAGCTTTGATGAAAGCTTACAAACTCGACTCTTTTATCTTTTTTTATATTTTCATAGATACTTTCATCTGTAATAATCTCATCATTTTCTTTTATGATATTAAATATTTCACTCTCACTTTTTCCTTCTTCTATTAAAGAGATAAGTCTTTTATAATTATAAGTTTTACCTACCCCTGGTGCACCATAGAGCATTATGTTTTTTATTTTGAGATTTTTATTATTAACTGTAACTGGATTGATTTTTAATAAACTACTTTCTTCTAATAAAGGCTTTAAGCTCATTCCTTTATTTATTTCTGAGAAATATGATGATTTACCAGTTGCTTTTTTGGCAATTTCTTTCAAGTTTTTATTTTTTAATTCATCTGCATATTTTATTCCAAATAAATGTATTGATGCTACTTGCTTTCTATTAGCAGCGTTATCGTACATACTTTTTAACTTATCAACTAATTCTTCTTCACTCATTTTACTCCCCTTCTTCCAATATCTTCTTAAACTCTTCCTTATCTGGCAATACAGTCAAATACTTACTTGCATAAATTTGACTATTATCTTTTGGCAAAGTTAGCTCAACTAAGGCTTTGCTTTTATCTTTACAAAGTATTATTCCAACTGTTGGGTTTTCATCTTCTTGTTTTTCATACCTATCAAAATAATTTACATACATCAACATTTGACCTATGTCTTGATGTTTAAGCTCTCCTATTTTTAAATCAATCACTACAAAGGATTTTAAAAACCTATTATAAAAAACAAGATCAACTTTAAAGTGTTTTTCATCTATCGTTATTCTTTTTTGTCTTGCTACAAAAGTGAAGCCTTTTCCTAGTTCTAATAAAAAGTGTTCTAGCTTATCAATAAGTTTTTGTTCTAATTCACTTTCACTATAACTTGAAAGCTCAGGTAAACCTACAAACTCTAAAATATAAGGGTCTTTGATTATATCCTTAGCACTATTTATACTCTGACCTTTTGATAAAGTTGTCACTTCTTTTTTATCTTTACTTAATGCAAGTCTTTCATAAAGCCCACTATTAAACTCTCTTTTTAGCTCCCTTAAACTCCAAGAATTTTCACTAGCTTCATTTTCATAAAACTCTCTTTCACTTATATTTTCAATCCTTGTTAAAAAAATATAATGAGACCAGCTAAGTTTAAATTCGCTAGACAGTGTCTGTCTTTTTTTATAAGACAAATAAAACTGTCTCATATTTTTTAAGTTTTGTTCTGAATATCCTTTTCCAAACTCTTTAGATAACTGCTCAGACAAGTTCTTTAAAAGAGCCTTACCATACTCAGCTCTTTTTTCACCACCTTGTTCTTCTTCTACAATTCTTTTACCTATTTTATAATAGGTTAAAGTCATAGTACTGTTTATACTTTGATAGACTTTTTGTCTTGCATCTTGAAGTAACTTTTTGATTTCTTTATAAAAACTGTTTTCAACTAAACTCATAATATTCTCTCCAATCTACGTTTTATCTCTTCAATAAACTCTTTAAAACTTCCATCAAAATTTAAATCAATAGAGTTTATTTTTAAACAAATCTTATTTTCATTTTCGCCTAAAAATAGCTCTTTGTTCATATCATCTAAATGCTTCGGATATAAAAGCACCGCATTTTTTAAACCATAGTTTATTCCATAAGCAAAGGCTTGTAACTTGTCACTTTGTTTTAAATCTTCTAAACTTTTTATTCTTTTATATTTTGTATCTATTATTTGATTTTTCAAAATAATATCAGGTTTTAATAGTAAATTTCCAAAACTATTTTGATTTTGTATTTTCGCACTATCATCAATAGATTTTATAGCTTTGGCTATAAACTTTTCAAATAGTACATTCATATCAAATAAAAAAGCAAAAGAGTTTTTTCCTTTACTATATAAAGGAATTAGTCTTTTTAAAAGTAGGAGGGCTAAGTAATAGCTTTTTTCAAACCTTTTATTAACTCTTGTAAAATGAATATTTAATAAATCAACATCAAAAGAGAAACTCTCCACCTCATCAAAAATCAATTCACACTGCTTTAAATACTTTTTGTTTTTTACAAACTTTTGCAAGTTTTTTATAGTATATAAAAAAAATTGATTTAAGGTGTTATTTTCACTAAACTCATCATATTCACAATATATTTTTGTTTTTACAAAGTTATATTTTAGATTTTCATTTATTAGATATTTGCCTTTTAAAGTTTTCAAGTTATCTTCATGAGTAACATACTCTTTATAGATTCCTTTTTTTAGTTCATCTAAAAGGTTTTGTACAAACATTTGTACTAATACTTCCAAAAGAGTTTCACTCTTTTCATTTTTACAAGAAGCTATTTGTTCATTGGATAGTTTTATGTCATACACATACATAAGCATATAAATAAATATATCTAAGTTTGTATTCTCATCATTAGAAATTTTAGGAAGTAAATAGTAATCATCTTTTTCAAAACTTAATATTCCACAATACTGTTTTGTTTTTACATCACCCCAATCTTCTTTGAAATATTGATGTAAAGCAATATTTTCTTTAATATGTTCTATTAGTTTTTCATATTGACTTGGTATTTTTTCATATTCATAAAGTTTCATTAAAATATTGTATACTCATTTCACTTATAAGTTAAAGAGTCTACTACTAATTTTTTATTTTCAAAAGGATCTATTATTGCTTCTATTTGCTCAAAGCTATACTTTAAAGGAAAGCCTATTTTTGAATTAGTTGCAGTTGTTTCAAGTTTATAAAAAGCTTTACCATTTACATATAAAGCTTTTTTATTCAAACTTTGCTTTACATCTAAATGCACTATTACAAAAATATGCTTAGGCACAAGGACAAAATATGCTTCATAGCCTTTTACATGCAGTAATGAAATAAGAAGATTTGATTTATCATCACAATCCCCAAAATTTTGGCTTACTACTTTTCTTGCACTTCTTGCAATACTTTCATTTACTTTATAAGGAATATTTGTAGTAAAATCAAGCATACTTTGAACTTCACAAATTTTATCATTTTTACAATGTAGCGTTAGTTTTTTTGCTAAAGAGTGAGTAAACTCATCAATTTTCACTTGATTTACATATGTTTTATCATCTATATCTAAAAACTGCCTATCAACAATCTTAAAAGATGTAAATATCATATAAAATACAACTATTATAAATACTATTGATATAATCAAAGAGATATAGTAAATAAACTTATTTTGAAATAGCATTTAAAGCCTTTTTAAAAGCATCTAAATCATTTTGAGACTTTACAGCAACTCGTATAAACTTCTCATCTAAAAAATCAAAATTACTACAATCTCGTATCATTATTTTATACTCTTTTAGCTTTTCTTGTAACTGCTTTGCTGTATAGTTTTTAAGCCTTGCTAAAACAAAATTTGCACTACTATTAAATATAAACTCAACTAAATTACTATTTTGTAAGATTTTTTCTAAGTAGATTTTATTTTTTACATTTATTGCTTTTGCTACTTTTTTAAATCTTTCATCTTCTAAGGCTTTTTGTAAATACTCACTATCAAAAGCAGAAAGTTTCCACATAGGCTCAAATTTCTTTAACTCATCAATATTTAATTTATTAGAGATAATAGAACCTACCCTAACTCCTGCACTGCTATAAAACTTTGTCATTGATTTTAATACATATAATTTTTCATATCTATGTATATATTTTACAGCAGAATTATTATCTGTAAAATCTAAAAAACTCTCATCAATTAAAACTGTTGCATTTTGTTTTTGCCAATAGTTTAAAAACTTTTCAAGTTCATAATATGTCCCATCAGGAGTTGATGGATTTACAAAGACAACAAGAGTGTTTTTTTCAATTGGTACATCAACTCTTTCAAGTCTATTTATAAGATTATAATCATACTTATAAATATGACAAGCTTTTTTGTACTCTAAATAAGCAGGAGAATAAATAGTACAATGATTTAAATCTAAATGCCTAAAAAGTGTAAAAATAGCACTGCTTCCACCATTATATAGTTCTAATTCAAACTCTTCTACTTTATAATTCTTTGCTATTTTACTATATAATTTTTCATATTTTGGATATGCAGATATTTCTAAGCTATTAAAATCACAAGCTATTTCTGGCTTTACAAAGTTTATATTTGAAGATAAATCTATAACTTCCTCAATTTTACAATTTATACTTTTTGCAAAACTTTGCACATCACCACCATGCTCAAAAGTTTTCAAAGAAAAAATCCTATATTTAAAAGTAATAACTCTGTTATTTCAATAGAGCATCCCAAGCAATCTCCATTTACAAAACCAAATCTTTTATTTAAAATCTTTAAATTTAAATATAAAAACAGCAATGCCAAAACAAAAAGTAAAATTGCACTTATTTTTAAACATATTGCAAAAACTAAAAAAATTAAAACAGCAAATCTAATTTTATTAACTCCTTTTGCTTCAAAAGCTTGACTCATAAAGCTGTCTTTATTGAATTTAAAAAATGGTAAAATATATGTTAAACTAAGTCTTGAAAACATAAAAACTATTAAGATAATTTCATACTTTTTTTCATAAAGTAAATAAGCAATAATTGATACTTTTAAAAGAACAAAACTAAAAGTAGCAATTGCACCAATTGCACCAATAGTTGACTCTTTCATAATCTTATAAGCATCTTTTCCAGAATAACTTGCAAACCAAGCATCAACAACATCAGTAATTGCTTCTGTGTGTAAATAACCATATAAAGCAAAAGATATTACAGCACTTACAACACTTGCATATAAAGGATGGAAAAAACCACTTAAAAACATAAATACCAATATAGTAACTATTGCTATTAAACTTCCAATTACTGGTAAAAAAAACAATGTATATTTAAAAGTATTTTTATCAATAGTCATCTCTTTTACAAATACAGGAAAAACTGTAAAATATGATAAACTAAAAGCGAAAGCATTAAAAATCTCTCTCATTTTAATCTTCTTTCTAATGAATATTTCACTTCTATAACTTCATCACAATTTTTTGCTAAAAATTGCCCAATTAAACCTGAAATATCTACGAACTCTCTACTATATTTATCAATAGGAATTACTCCATTGTTTATGTCATTTAAAATAAAAATAATATTACAATCAATTTTAAAAAGTTTTTCAAGCTGTTTTTCCATAAACTCATAACCATTTTCAAGATTATTTAGTATATACATAGTCATACAATCTATTAAATAAGTCTGCTTTTCTTTTATTACTTTAGTTAAATCTTTTGGCTCTTCAATAGTAATAAACTCTTCAGCTCTTTGTTTTATATGCCTATTAACTCTATCTTGCATAGCTTTATCTTCATATGAATTATCATAAGTTGCAATATAGTATGGTTTTGAACTAGCAAGCATAAGTGCTTTTTTACTAGCGCATGAACTCTTTCCTGATTTTTGTCCACCAAAGTAAAATGATTTCATTTTTATCCTAAATTTAAAAAGCTTTTAATTCCACTAAAAATAATTTGTGCAGATAAAGCAGCAAGAAAAAGTCCTGTAATTTTAGAAATGACCATAAGTCCTTGTTTTCCAACAATTTTTTCAATATGGCTTGATAAATATAACATCACACCAATTGTAAAAATAGCCATAACTAAAGCTAAACTTCCAATCATTAATTTTGCAAAAGTATTAAACTCAGCACCCATAACAAGTAAAACACCTATTGTTCCAGGCCCCATAGTTACAGGAATTGCCAAAGGAACAACTGCTAAATCTAAAACAGACTTATTTTTTATCTCTTGTTTATCTTTATTTCCTTTTACAAGCTCAACTGCTGTTAAAAAAAGTAAGGCACCTGCTCCTATTTTAAAAGCATCTAAAGTGATGCCAAATACTGCGAAAATATGTTGACCAAAAAATAGTAAAACTAAAGACATTACAATAACTGAAATAGTAGTTTTTATAGCAAGTGCATGCCTTTGTTTTATTGTACTTTCATTTGTAATTGTTAAAAAAACAGACAAAACAAAAAATGGTGTCATAATAAAAAACATTTTTAAATATATTGATATAAAATACGAACCAAACTCCAATTTACTCTCCTAAAAACTCTTCTACTTTATTTATGATATCTTCTTTTTTTATACCATTTATACTTGCATATATAAGTGCTGCTCCTGCACCTACACCCTCTTTTGCTTCACCCTTATCATAAAGTTTTAAAACTTTACTTTTACTAGTTGAGAAATCAAATTGCGAATTATATGCATTGATTTTAAAATCCAATAACTCTAAAAGTGCTTTTATATTAGAGTTTTCATCTTCAAAAAGCCATTTTGTTGTGCAAAGTGCAAGTTTTGAACTATCAATTTCTCCACCCATTGTTTTAAGTATTGAATTAGTAGTTAATAAAACTGCTGCCATTTGAGTTCCACCTGCAAGTATTAACTTATGTTTTGTTGCTTGAAGTCCTAAAATAAAACCAGCATTAAAAACAATCATATTATCACTTACATATGATAATCTTTCAAAAATATCCATGTGAGGTTTTATATTTTCAAGTGCTGTTTTTAATACCTCATCTTTTATATTATTTGGACTATTTTTAAAAGAGCTTGAAAAGAACTCTTTACAATCATATCCTAATGCAAGCGCTGTTGCCATTGCTGTTGTAGTTCCAGCAGGAATAGTCTCAGCTAAAATTGTATACTCACTAGAAGTCTTATAGTTTTGTCCAAACTCAACTCCTTTTTGAAAAACTTCCATTGCATCAATATTTGCACCTATTTTTATATTTTCACTTGCAGTTATATTAAAATCATGGATTTTAAAGTACTCAAATTTAGGTAAAACCTCAAAACCTAAATTTAAAAACTCTAAATTAGAAAAAGGTTTTAACTCATGAACTGCTCTTGTAATAAGTGCAGGTGTTGGAATACCTTTAATAGTTGTAGCAATATTATCTAAAGAGCGAACCTCTTTTGTAGCTAAAAACTCTGCATCCAAAGTAGGAGTCAAATACATTTTTCCTGGAATACCAGCTTGTGAAATACCTTTGATTTGAGCTGTTTTTGTAACAGAACATGACAATATAAAAGAGGCTTGTTTACCTCTTAAATACTCTAAAAAATCTTTTGTACCTAAAATAGTATTAAAGTTCATAAAGAACCTTTCTTATAAAATTTGCAAAAGTATAACAAATATTTAATTGATATTTAGTTTATAACCCATTCCACCTTGAGAAAGTATTGTATTTTTTGGAAGTTTTTTTCTAAGTCTTTTTACTAAAGCTCTTATATTCTCATTTGTAGTTAAATCACCTTGCCAAACATACTGTTCTATATGATCAAAAGTAACCACTTTATCTAAATTTTTGACAAATAAAGTCATAAGTAGTATCTCTTTTTTTGCTAGTTTTATAGATTGATTCTTTTCATCAAATAAAGTTTCATTTATTATATTATAAGTGTAATTTTCAGGTAAAGAGATATCTGATTTATCCTGAACACACAACTTTTTTAATTTTGTCTCTAACTCATATATATAAAAAGGTTTTTTAATATACTCATCACAACCTTTAGAGTATGCATTTTTAATAGTTTCTAACTCAACATTTGCACTAATAATAATAGCAGGTGTATTTTCATCCATGCTTCTAATATCTTTTAATAAAGTAAGTCCATCAATTCCTGGAACATTTATATCTAAAATAAAACAATCATACCCATCATAGATTGCATTTATTGCATCTTTACCATCTTCAAACCAATCTACCTTATAGTTTTTTTGCTCTAATGCTTCAATAATAAGTTCTGATAATCTCTTATTATCTTCTAGTAGTAATATTTTCAAATCCTCTGCCTTTACAATTTTAGTTATTTATACTAATTTTTATTTTTGCTCCCTCTTGAGATTTCAATGCTTCTATTTTCCCATCCATTTTATCTTCAATTATTAATTTTACCATATAAAGTCCAAAGCCATCTCCCTCTTTTTTACTTGTAAAAAAAGGTTCAAAAATTTTTTCTAAATTCTCTTCTTTTATTCCAATACCATTATCTTTTATATAAATACAAGTATAATTACCTTCGTTTTCAACATCAATATTTATCACTGCTTCTAAATCTTCTTCTACTCTTTTTCTTTTTAATATACTATCTCTTGAATTATTTATCACACTTAATATGCACTGTTTAAACTCATTTGGATAACCATAAACATTAAATGACTTATTATTAAAGTTTAAATTTACATCTATGTAGTTATATTTTATATTATGCTCTACCACTTTTAAAAGTTCAATAATTGCTGCATTTATTTCAAATTTACTTTTTTGCGCAGATGGTTTTACAAAGTCTCTAAAATCATCAATTGTTTCTGTCATATATCTAACTTGTGTCATTATATCATCAACTGTTTGTTTAGTATCTGCTATTGATGAAGTTTTTTTTCTTTTATATATAAGTTCTTGAGCTATTGTTGAGATTTCTATTAAAGGTGTTTTCCATTGGTGTGCTATTGATGTTATCATCTCACCCATTTCAGATAGTTTTGAACGATGAATTAAGAACTGTTCGTTCTTTTTTCTTTGATTCTCTAATTTTTTAATTTTTGTAACATCACTTATTATTGTTACAACACCTGCTTCTATATTATCTTTATTAAAATACTTTTTTCTTCTTATTAAAACATCAAACTCTTTTGTCCCAAGTTTCACTTGAGTTTCAAGCTCTTCTATAAAATCATCATTTTTATAAAACAAATCATTTACTTCAGGAAGAATATATCCTATTTCTTTTTCAATTATTTCATTTTTGTTAGAATTTAAAAAAGTACATAATGCATCATTACAGCCTAAAAGCTTGCTATCTTTACTCTCCCAATACACAATACTTTGAATATTATTTAATAATACTTTATCTAGCTTACTTTGTTCTAATAATCTATTTTCTAATTTTATCTTTTTTATTATATTTACAATAAGCCCTATAATTAAAAATATAAATATTGGCATAACTAAAAAAGTATTATCTATCATCTTTCTATGCTTTTCAAAAAAACTTTTTGGTATATTTATAATATTTGAATTTTCAGGTAAAGAAGAAGAATCAATATTGAATTTTTTTAGTATATTATAGTCAAAATAGTACTTTGATGAGGGTATTTGTATTGGAATATTTTTAATCTCATTTCCTTTTACTACTTCAAAAGCTTTTTGTGCTGCTAATCTACCTTGCTCTTCTGGGTCAACAACAACGCCTCCAATTATACCCTCACCTAAATGGATTTTATTTATTGCAAAAACTGGATATTTTGATTTGTTAAATAACTCTCTTAATTTGTTATAAGTTACATATCTTCCTTTTATATCTCTATACAAACTTGTGAATAAAACTGCACTATTATCTGGTAGTTTATTAACTTTATTAACTATTGTTTTTATATCTATTTTATTGTCATATATTATATTAAATCTATCTTCAAACTTTTTTGACTCTTGAATAATTTGGTTTTTTATGGCCAAAGAAGATAAAGTATCATCACTTATGATATATAATGTATCTAGATTTGGCATTATTTTTGAGATAACTTGTATATTTTTTGTTATTTGTTTATATTCAATTATTCCTGTCATTTTATCTTTTATTTTTTTAGGAATTTTTATATTTTCAAAGTTTTCAACTCCACAAAATACAATAGGAGAATTATTAAATATTTTTTCATGATTATCTATTACGAAGTTTAATGCATAATTATCTGCTACAAGTATTACTTCATAATGTCTTGATGAGAACTTTTGTTCATATAGTTTTTTAAGGGTATCAAAATATTTTTTTGAGGTTGTTTTTTTACTATCCATACACTCAGTAGTAAGTTCATACTCAGGATAGTTTTCAAAAACAGTTTTTACACCTTTTGTTATATTATCAGTCCATTTTAAACCAATATTATAAGAGTGCAAAAGTAAAATATCTTTTTGTGAGTTTGCAAATATAAAAATAGGAAATAGTAATAATAAAATCAATTTATATAACATATATTCTCTTTTTATCTTTTCTCTTTTTATTTTATCCTCTTTTAGATTTAAAAGCATATAAACTTAATCATTGAAGACTTTTTTATAAAAAAAGTCTTCAAGAAAAACTAAATACTATTCCATTTTTGTGGTCCAGTTGTATGAATAGATACACCCTCACTGTCAACAGCGAC
>ERZ1673961.127-NODE-127-length-38854-cov-8.122735_pt1 | contig 38854 bp, 36 predicted proteins | sample MGYA00580189_ERZ1673961 | MGnify/ENA primary metagenome ERZ1673961 (study PRJEB41334, sample SAMN05608105) | rock metagenome | biome: terrestrial subsurface; feature: shale formation; material: shale | place: USA: Pennsylvania ... | reverse complement strand
CTTCTGGTCGTGGTCAGTTCTCTATGGAGTTCTCACACTACGCACCATGTCCAAACAACGTTGCAGAGCAAGTAATCTCTGACGTTAAAGAGCGTAACGCTAAGAAGTAATTCTTAAGTTAACTCTATGACTTTAAAGCCCCGCCTAGTGCGGGGCTTTTTATTAATCTCAAAAAATAATTTTGTCATTCAATTGGAACGATTCAGTCTGATAGCGCGATGGTTTTAAAGTCTCGATTAACCGACATTTCAAAACTGTCTATCTCTTCTTTTAACCACTTTGCAAACTGCTGTGCTTTAGGCCGCTGGAGGTATCCCTTTGGGGCACATAAGTAGTAAGCGAATTTAGGTTTGATGGCGATGTCGCCAATCCGTACCAATTTGCCCGTTCGAAAATATTGATAGGCTAAGCTGTGTTTCACAAGCGCCACCCCTTGTAATGATAAGGCAGCCTCAAGTACCAGGTGGGAACCGCTGTATTTTAGCGCTGGTTTGGCAGCATGTTGTCCTAGTCTTTCTAACCACATATTCCAGTCGAGATCAGGCCAAAGATCTTCGATAAGCTCCGCTTTGCTCAAATCTTCGATGTTATAAATGCCGTGCTCTTTTTGATAAACCGGATGACAGGCAGGATAGAAAGCTTCATCCATTAACCATTGCGATTCTAAATTAGGGTAGTTTCCTGAACCGTAACGAACGCATAAATCTATTTGACTGTCTTGAAAAGAAACCAGTTCATTCGTTGGCTCCAGCAAAAGTGATAGTTCAGGATGACGTTGTCTAAAGGCCGTTATTTTAGGAACTAGCCAATGGTGTGCAAACGAGGGAAGTGTTGAGATAGAAAGTTGGTTTGGGTTGGGATCTTGGTTAATTAGACGAACACCTTGTTGTATGTGGCTAAATCCTCGTTCTGCTTGAGCAAATAGCAACTCTCCCTGAGGTGTTAGCAGTATCTTCCTGTGTTGGCGAACAAACAGGTCAGTACCCAAAAATTCTTCTAACTGCCGGATTTGTTGGCTAATTGCAGCGGGAGTAACAAACAAATTTTTGGCTGCGGATTTAAAGCTGCCTTCTTTCGCTGCGATGAAGAAATAGTATAAGCCTTGTAGAGGTGGCATCCGATCTTTCACATTAGTTTTCCTTAACTCAATGGCAGGTTCTATCGTTTGAGATTATTAAGGTAGTCGTTGATTATTAACTGGTCAACAGATTAAAAGGGTGAAAGAGATGGAAAACATCACGAACAGCTGTGAACGAGCTTTGCTAACGACACAACAAAATTGGATTCAGTTAATTTTTTCTAAACTCTACTTATGGAAAAGAAATCATAGGACTCGTCGTCATCTAAGAGAGTTACCTGAACATCTTTGGAATGATATTGGTTTGGAAAAGCATGAGGTGTTAAAAGAAAGCCATAAACCATTTTGGAGGCCGTAGTTTGAAGCAAGGTGAGTGGCACTCCTCAACGGCTATTGAGGAGTGCTAGCTTAATTATAAGTCTTCTTCCCAGAGTACTAATTGGCCTTTCGGCCAGTTATGGCCAAGTTCGTGGTACTTTTGTTCAAGTACGTGGCGCTTTATTTTCAGAGTTGGGGTAAGAACGCCATTTTCGATATTCCATGGCTCTTTTATCATCAACACGCCTTTTATTTGCTCGTGAGATGCCAGTTCTTTATTCATTCGCTCAATGACTTTACGAGTGGATCGTTCATAGCGCTCTTTGTCGAAGTGAGGGAAATCATGAGGCACGACCAACAGTATTGGGCCTGGTAAGCCAAGACCAATCAGACACATCATTTCTATACGACTGTATTCGAATAATTTCTTTTCTATCGGTACGGGAGAAACGAACTTCCCTTTCGCGGTTTTAAACGTGTCTTTTTTGCGGCCTTGAATCGTAAGATAACCATCAGCATCTATCGTTCCGATGTCACCAGTGTGCAGCCAGCCTTCTGAATCGAAGGATTCTTGAGTCGCGATATCATTTTTATAATAGCCAGAGAATAATCCTTTACTTCGAACCATGATTTCACTGTCATCAGCAATTTTCAGTTCTATACCAGGCCCCGCATTGCCGACAGTACCAATTTTATCGGCCCTAAAAGGATAATTAATCGTGCTGTAAGCAAAGGACTCCGTCATCCCCCAAGCTTCGGTAATATTAAGCCCAACGCTGTGGTACCACTCTAACAAAGCTGGTGATACGGGAGCAGAGCCACACCCTAATACTCGGGCTTGGTCTAAACCTAACCCAACGGCAAGTTTCTTCTTAATCAGCGAATTCACAAAGGGGATCTTGAGGAGAATGTTCAAAGACTTTTGCGGTAACTTATCCTGAATTCGCTGCTGGAATAATGTCCATAACCTTGGCACTGATATGAACAAGGTTGGTCTATGCATTTTTACATCTTCAATAAATGTGTCGAGTGACTCTGGAAATGCTGTGGGTACGCCACCCATAATCGAAGAACCAAATATATACACTCGTTCAGTAATGTGTGCGAGTGGTAGGTAGGAGAACAATCGGTCGTTTGGTTGTATGCCAATATGATTGATCAGCTGTTGCACGGACCAACTGAATGCGCCGTAGGTCAACATTGCCCCTTTTGGTAAGCCTGAAGTACCGGATGTATAAACCAGCGACATGAGCTTGTCGTCGTAATGTTGTGGACGTTCTACACTTGGCACTTCATTTGCTATAAGCTCAGCATATTGATGCCGGCACATTGGTGCAGAGTTATATGGCAGTGCGATACTGATCAGATCGCCCATTTCATTAATTACTTGCTGAGTTGCCTTTGAGTCGTCCAACTTACCGCCGATAAGCACCTTACTTTCACTGTGCGTGAGGCAGTATTCGATGGTGTCTGCTCCAGCCGTTGGGAAGATGGGCACACTAACGTAATCACCCAGCATCATAGCTAGATCGCAGATAAACCACTCTGCGCAATTTTTGGAGATTAACGCTACCTTATCACCTGGATTAACACCAAGCTTGCGTAATGCGCTCACCAGCTTGAGAGCTTGGTCTGCGACTTCAGCGTAAGTGAATTCAACGAATTCCCGATTAATGATTTGCTTTAAGTAAACCTCATTTGGACGCTCTTCTGCCCATTTTAGAATCATTTCATTTGGCGGAGGGAGAGCGCAACCAGCAGAGGAGTTGGCTACATTCGGCTGTTGCATCATAAGTGACTCCATGTCTTCTCGTTTTTATATTTGTTAACATAATGTTAACTTTAGCATGTGAGTTACTGTACGGGAATGTATTTTGATGAAATATGCGGCCAAGGCAGTGCTATATCTTTTGCAAAACCTACCTAAAAAATGAGTTCTAAAACTGTTGCCGGTAGCTTGCTGGTGAGAAGCCAGTCTTTTTCTTAAAAATCCGAGAGAAATAAGAAACATCGTGGTAGCCACATTGGTAAGCGATGTACGCAATTTTCATTGAATTGTCTTCGGTGAGCATCTTCTTCGCTAATGCAATACGCTTCGCGGTAACATAATCACGAAAGCACATCCCAACCTTATGGCGAAACACTTTCGAAAAGTAGGTGGTAGAGTAGTGGCAGAGAGCTGCTGCATCTTCTTCGCGCAACTCTCGATGTATATTATTTGAGATATAATCGACGACCTCAGAAAAGTTGGCTTTACCATTCTTAGAGCATGATTTGTTTGGTAACGAAAGAGAGCTTTCAAAGCTATGATTGAAAAAGTATTTTAGCTTTATCTGAGATAACCAATGTGACAGATAGTTATCGTCTAATGCGTAGTATTCAGCGGTTATATGTTGAGGTGGTAGTTTGTTAGCTTCGATACCTTTTTTGTATACAACAATGAGTTTTTTATCTAGATTTTCACACAGCGTTACAACGCTTTGTAACAAGTCAAATGGACTATCCGTTACGTAATAAAAAAAGTAATTGAATTCTTTATCGCTGATTACTGATATGTCATTGCTGTGGTCGAGTAATTCGAAGTACTGTGTAAATACCCATCGGAATTGCTCTGGCAGGGATGGTAAGGCCCCCCCAATCCAACACGCTTTAACAAGCCTTTCCATATAAAGTCCATTTAATTCATACTCATACAAGAGTTTAACGTGGATCAACCCATTTGAATCTCAATCCTTGAGTGTTTAGATTAACCCTTTCGTTTATTAATTTCTGATTCAAATCATATTTTAGTTTTATCAATTAACTGATTATGGTGGGGATTTTAACGATTAAGTGTGATGTCTATCCCATATTTCATAGCCACCAATCTCATAGTTAATACAGCATACTGATAAATACATTGATAGCAAAAAAGTACCAATGAATGGCAAGAATATCCTAACGTTCTAACACTTTTCTAACCTAAATTGATTTCGAAACCCCTGCTAAAGTAGGGACGTTTCATGAGGGGTTAAACACTAAAAATCAATATTAAAGATCTCTAAAACGGATCTTTAGGGGGCATTTAAAATGGATAAATTTACACAAGTACTCAAAGACTTTTGGAATGATGAAGAAGGCTTGACACTTCTTGAATATATTCTTGGTGCGGCACTGATTGTGGCGGCAATGCTAAGCTTGGGGTTCTGGTCAGCTTTAGCAACAACGTTCGGCACGATAGAGGGCAAGATCTCTGGTAAAGTTAGCTAAAACATTCCGTTTATTGATTCTGGTTTTGGTGTCTCTTATTCGGGGGCACCAAGTTACCAGATGAACAGTTGACCCGATGATTGTGGCGATGAGTGAAATTGCAACGGTAACGGTATAGTCAGTCACAGCAGTTTTGTTTTTTAGGGGGCAGGATTTTTAAATGAGCAATCTAGTAGATTTTCTCAAAGATTTTTGGGAAGACGAAGAAGGCCTTACGCTTCTGGAGTACATTTTGGGTGCAGCTTTGATTGTTACAGCGTTCTTGAGTTTGGGCTTCTGGACAGGTGTAAAAACCTCGTTTGGTTTAGTCTCCGGTAAAATAGCAGACGAAGCGAGTTAACCTTGCTTAAAGACTATTATATGAATTTACTTATCTGGGTTTTGTTATTCATCATTGGTGTGTCTGATGTCCAGAGGAATCGTATACCAAATAATCTTGTAATAATTCTATTATTGATAGTTGTTATAGATCTGTTTCAGACTCCTGGTTTGTTATGGACTTTGCATATTAAAGGTATGCTAATAACTTTGGGTGTGGGATTTGGCTTGTATGTTGTTAAAGCGATGGCTGGTGGAGATGTGAAGCTCCTAACGGTGGTAGGCTTGTGGTTGGGCGCAGAAGTAATGTGGCAGGTGACCGCGTATGTAGTTGTGGCTGGTGGTATTATTGGGGCGTTTTATCTCATGCTACATATGGCATCTTCAGGGCAATCTTTTAAAGAGCACGTTAAAGTTTATGCAGTTCAACGGGTAACTCGAGGGTGGAGCACCCAGTATCCTCTGGTTATTCCTTTTGCTCCAGCGATTGTAATTGGAATGGCTTATTATTTTTATATTTTTTAGTAAATCATCTTAGATGACATAAACAAGGACATCAACTTACATCTGTCAAGTGCCAATATTAGGAGGGTACCGTCTATGACTATGGTCTCTAAGGGCACTTTAGTGCCACAAATTGATCCACCACCTATACCTTCTTCTGAAGAACACCTAGATATTCCGGCTGCAGTCGTTGAGCATTTATTACTTAAGCATTTAATGGCATTTCCTAAATCTGATTTGATAGAGCTGTCTAATAGAATGTGTGTGGTTTCTTCCATTATCGAGTCGTCACTAGCCCATCTTCGGGGGCGTAGCTGGGTTGAAGTGTATCAGCCATTAAACGCGACAAGCTCTTACTCCAATATTCGTTATGGATTAACAGATCTTGGTTTGGCGGAAGCAGAACTTGCCTTTCGTAAAGAGGCTTATATCGGGCCTGTACCTGTGTCACTAGAACAATATTGGGATATTGTACGTAGACAGCATCTACGTAATCAACCTATAGCAAGAGCTGATGTAGAGAGGGCTCTTAATGATGTTTATGGTGCTGAACGCCTTATTCCAGTTTTGGGGCCTGCGATTAATTCAGGGCGAGCTCTATTACTTTACGGACATGCCGGTACCGGTAAGAGTTACGTTGCGGCTAGAGTATTAAACGCATTAAATACTTCGGTGTTCATTCCTCATGCTGTTTTTGCTGATGGAAATATTATTAAGGTGTTTTCACCGCACCACCATAAAAAACTCGACAACTCGGATACCAAGTCGTTTGTTAAGCTGAGTGATCATTATGATAAACGCTGGGTACTATGCGAAAGACCCAACATTCAAGTTGGTGGCGAGTTGACCATGGATATGCTCGAAGTCAATCATACTGAGCACAATCGAGTTTGGATAGCACCACTACAAATGATGGCCAACAACGGAATCTTAGTTATCGATGACTTAGGTCGTCAATCTATGCCAGTTGCAACTGTACTTAATCGCTGGATTGTGCCGATGGAGTATTTTGTAGATCACCTTGGTTTACCTAATGGGCAACAAATATCGGTCCCGTTCCTGCTTACTCTTGCATTTTCATCCAACCTTCCGCCGAGTTCTATCGCGGATCCGGCATTTTTAAGACGACTTGGCTACAAGATTGAATTTAATCCTCTAGAGTTAGAAGAGTACTGTCAGTTGTGGATGGATTTGTCAGAAGCTTATCAACTGGTTTTAGAAGACGGTTTTTTTGACCGATTAAAGCAGCTTCATGATGATACGGGTACTGGGTATTTCCCATGTCTACCAAAAGATATTTTAGGGATTAGTAGAGATATTTTGAAGTTTGAGGAAATAGGGGAGCTTGTGTCAACAAAGATTCTGACGCGTGCTTGGGGGCTCTATTTCACTGTTGATGAATAAAAGTGAGGGGATGTCATGAGCAGGACACAAATTGTCATGCTGCTATTGTTATCAATCGCGTTCGGTTTGGGGGCCGTGATGATTGCAAAGCAGTGGTTAGATAGTCAGACGCAACCTACCGTGAAGCTTGAAGAAGTTGAGCGACACCCGGTGCTCGTTGCTGCTATGGAAATAGAACCTGGCGTTATTATTGAAGAGAAACACCTTACAACTAAATTGATGGAAGTTGATTGGATAGAGGAAACAACACTAACAGATGCATCTCAAGCAGTGGGCAAAGTGGCTGCAAACTCCATATATGAGGGGGAGTTAGTCAACCCAAATAGAATTGCAGTATTGGGTGAAGGGGTGACATTAGCTGCTATGATACCTGAGGATAAACGAGCTTTAACTATTCGTGTAAACGATGTTATAGGTGTTGCTGGTTTTCTATTACCAGGAAACAAAGTTGATATTCTGAACACAAAGGGCGGCGGAACTAGCACCGTTTTGAAGAATATTAAAGTGTTGGCCGTGGATCAGACTGCTAGAACCAAGGATAACAAACCAGTAATTGTTCGCGCGGTTACCCTAGAAGTGTCACCAAAAGAAGCGGAAAAGCTGTTAACTGAAAATAGTAAAGGCCGAATCCAATTGGCGCTAAGAAACCCACTCACTGTAGATAAAGCACCGCCGAAGAGAACTTATACGCCACGACCAAGTGTAACTGTTATTAAAGGTTCTCAAACTTCCAATGTTCGCGTGAGTAATTAGGTGAATTGAATTATGAAAAGAACAATATTAATTTTAAGCCACTTATTCATGTTACTAGTAAGTGTAACAGTTCATGCGGCTGCGCAGTCCGGGCGAGTGGTAAGCGTACCTCACCACCAGTCAACTCAATTAATGATTTCGGGAAATGCTAAAAAAGTAACCTTAGGTGATCCTAGCATACTGGATATATTGGTACTCAAATCGAACGAGCTTTACTTAATTGGCAAAAAGTTGGGTACTACCAATGTATCGGTTTGGGATCGTAGTGGGCGAATTATTGAATCGTTTAATGTGGAAGTAACGCACGATCTCAATACGTTAAAGTCTAAGCTTTATCAGTTTTTGCCTGATGAGAATATTGAAGTACATAGCACTCAGGACAAAATTGTATTGAGGGGTTTGGTTAGCAATCAGCAAAACATGGATGTGGCTCTAAAGGTGGCTGAAACATTTGCCTCAGGTAAATCAGCAGATCAAAGTGAAGATAAAGAAAATAAAAGCTCAGTCATTAACTTGCTGTCTATTGGGGGCGCACAACAGGTGACGCTTGAGGTTACTGTTGCGGAAGTTCAAAGAACGTTAGTTCGCACCTTTGATTCCAACTTTCACTTTTTTCAAAAAAGCGGGGATATAACGTGGGGAGCTACGACAATAGGAAGCGCGATTGATGATATTGGGCCGATTTTGAGTGGTAACGCAGGTGTCAACGAGTTTGGTTTTTTAGGCTCTTTTCTCGACAGCAATACACTATTTACGTTTGCTCTTGATATAGCCAAACAAAATGGCGTAGCGAAGGTACTGGCTGAACCTAGCTTGACAGCATTGAGTGGCACTAAAGCCGAGTTTGTTGCCGGTGGTGAGTTCCCTATTCCCGTTCCTAACGACGATGGCATCACGATCGATTACAAAGAATATGGCGTAACACTGGACTTTATACCCTATATTCTTAGTGATAAAAAAATAAATTTAAAACTAAATGTCAGTGTGAGTGAGTTGGCGACTTCTGGTGTAGTGACCTATAGCGTTGGTGATACAAACGCTGCTTATTATATACCGCCTTTAACTACACGTAGTGCGGGAAGTACTTTAGAACTGGCTGATGGTCAAACAATGGGCATAGCTGGATTACTCAGTGAAAATGCTCGAAATGTAGATGAAGGTTTACCAGGCGTCGCTGATTTACCAATACTAGGACGTCTTTTCAAAAGTGAACAATTCACTTCAGGAGAGACGGAGTTGGTTATATTAGTTACCCCTCGGTTAGCAAAACCAGTTGATAGACGTAGGATTACATTGCCAACTGATGGGTTCGTCAGTCCAAATGATGTTGAGTTTTACCTACTTGGTAAAGGAGCGCATTTAGACTTCGATAAGTATCAACTTGACAGTAATGATAATACAGTGGAGCAAAACCATACTGATTATCAATTTAGCACTGGGGAAGGTGGTACTGATGGACAGTTTGGCCACAGTTTATAAGGGAGAACAAAATGAAAAAATTATTTAAATTAACTGCTTGTTTTGTATCCCTTTCCTTAGCAGGGTGTGCCAATGATCCTAATTTAGGGGTAGCTTTGAGCCAATTACAAGCAGAACAGACACTCAATTCAGATGCGTGGTACGAAAACATAGACTATCTACCAGACGGTAGTGGTGAGCGTACACAAAGAAGCTTAAAAGTGTACAACAGTAATAGTTCAGCCAAAAAGTAAGCGATCTATGAGTCGCTAATTGGCTAGGAGGTTGCTATGAGGTATACAAAACCAATAGCTACAAGACGATCTCAGCGTGGGATCACTCTAGTGTTAATTAGCCTAATAATGCTGATATTAATAGGCATGGGCGCATTTGCTATGGACTTAAATCACCAAGTTCTTAATAAAGCACGCTTGCAAAATGCGGTGGATTCGGCAGCTCTGGCGGCGGCTGTTGTTGCAGATAATACAAGTGACGTTGACCTCTCTGAAGCTGCCGCAATCAGTGCCTTAAATAGTTTTGCAGCAGCCTCCGGTAATCAAGAGCTTGTCTATACTGCAGAAGATATATCTGTAACCTTCTCCAACGACAAGCAATCCTTTGTTGATGCTGACAGTTTTTCCTTTAGTAGTGGAGATGACGATATTTATGTTCGTGTAGCAGTGAGTGACGTTTCTTTAACTCAATATCTAAGCTATGTATTTGGAGTGGGGAAAAATGTGTCAGCCAGTGCTGTTGCCGGACCTAGTTCTGCAATTCAGTACTCATGCAACATAACGCCTATGGCAGTGTGCGGTGACGCTACTGCAACTGATGAACAAGTATGGGGCTATAATCCTAGTGGCTATGACCCAGAAATATCAAAGGATCCTTCTACAATTAATGCACTTAAAGTAGGAGACCAAAGTAGTACTGATATGGGGCCGGGGAACTTCCAATTATTAGACTTTGGACAAGATACTACGGGAGGAGGTGCAGCTTTAGTAAAAGACGCTCTTACCGGAAATTATAATGCTTGTGCAACTATCGGAACAACAGTACAAACCAAGCCAGGTGGTAGTGTTGGTGCAGTAGCACAAGGCCTTAATCCTCGATTAAATGTTTACAAAGGCTCGATAAAAAATGATGGGACTGTACTCCCTGATATTTATGTTAAACAAGCCGATATCAGTAAAGATGCTGTAACTGGTGATATTACAGGTAGTGACTTCTATTACAAGGACTATAACGACTGTAAAACAGGTGGCTGCGGAGTTGCTTCAGATTACCCGAGTAATGGTACGGCAGAAAGAAGGATTTTAAGAGTCCCAATCGTTGACTGTACGGATTCTGGGTCGGGTAAAACCGACTTTGATGTCCTAGGGTTTGGTTGCTTTTTCTTGATGAAAGAAGTTGCCGGAGATAGTGGTACAGGCTCAGACGACAATGTGTATGGGCAATTCTTATATGATTGTCCAATAAACAACGGCTCTACCAGTGTGGAGCCTTCCGATTCAGGTTTTTATCGTATCCAGTTGTATAAAGATCCTCTAAGCGGAGTATCTTGATATGAGTAATGTACACAAATCTTTAGTTGGAGCTGGTAAATACAGCCAAACAGGCCTAGCGGCACTGGAATTTATTATTTGTCTGCCAGTGTTGCTTATGCTCGCGGTATTACTAATCGATGTCAGTCGGGCATTTATTCAGTACACTGAAATTAATAAAGCATTGCAAAATGGGGTTAGATACGCAGTAGTCGATACGTACGGGACGCTAGATTTTGGAAGTATCGCAGATGAGGCTCAAATTAAAAATATGGTGGTATATGGCAAGCCAATTACAACTGATGCTGATACGAAAGTTGTTAGTTATCTTAACACGGCAGATGTGATTGTTACTCCACCAACTGCTTCTTCGAAAGAAGTAATGATTTCTGCCAGCTATACATACGTGCCAATTTTTAGCAGTCTTCCTTTTACTGACAGTTCGCTTGCTTTTGAAATTGGTGCATCAAGTAAAATGAGGACTTCTCCATGAGTAGATGGTTGCTTCGTCAGAAAGGGGTTACTCAGGTTGAATTTACACTAATTGCATTAGCGGTATTATTAGTTATTTTCTCTATTATCGAGTTCGCACTTTATTTTTACTCTATTCAAATGGCAAATGAAGTCACGCGCAGGGCGGCTCGTTTAGCAACGGTTTGTTATATAGCTGATAGGGACGATATTAAGGAACTTTCTTCTGTTGAAGGTTTGTACCCTCCTGGTTTCAGCAAGGACAACTTGAAGATTAGTTATCTCAACGCGAATGGTAACGAAGTTAACGTGGACGCTTTTTTTTCTTCCTCTACTGACCCAGATGTCCTTAATTCAATTTTTGTGACGATTCGCTATGTGAAAGCCGAAGCTGATTACACCTTTAAATTTTTGGTTTTGTCTTTATTAATTGATGCCGTCGGTGCAACCCCTGACTTTAAGACCATTTTACCTGCCGAGAGCTTAGGGGTTTTAAGGCCGGAGTCAGGACTTGATGTTCATGAAGATTGTTAAGGGAATAGTCATGTTGAAACCAGTAGAAATGAATAAAGAAATTAAAACAAGCAGCATCCACTCCCTAAAAACGAATATTAATATTTGGGTGATTTATGCAACCGCTGAGTTTAAAAGTACGTTGGAAGCTGAGCTATCTAAGTGCGTCAACGTCAATATTGAATGGATAGATTTAAGTAAAATAGCGGTAACCGCCTTAGGTGATATAAGAATACCTGATGTCATTTATATTGAAGCGGGAAGCAGTTGGGCGCAGAAGATCTCCCATATTTACTCCAATGAAGGTAACTTACAGCGAAACCAGACTGCATTGGTAGTATTTGGTGATGAGCATGATACCACTTCACTTAAGTTAGCACTAAAATTAGGGGCTTCGGACTACTTACATCGTGAAGTCGGTTTCTATGAACTGCTGCCGCTGTTGGAGGATATCGCAAACGAAAAAGCTTCAAGCAGTGAGATTGGTGAATTATCTTTGTTTATTAATACCAAAGGTGGATCAGGTGCAACAACTGTGGCAATGAATACTGCCATTGCGTTATCTGAATATTCAAAAGGGAAAGTACTACTTATTGATCTGGGTATGCAATTTAGTGATGCGGCGGATTATCTTAATAGTAAGCCTAAATATAGTATTAATGACGTCATTGATACGATGAATGATCTTGATGACTTATCATTAGACGGCTTGGTATACAAGCACTCTTCTGGTGTTAACTATTTATGTTTTAGTGCTGATAGCATTAAAGATAATTATGATCGCGCGACAAAAGTCAGTGCTTTGGTTCCTTTATTACGTCAATACTATAAGCATATTATTGTTGATATGTCCCATGGAGTTGAACATGTTTTCCAACATGTAGTTGCTCCTGCTTCTTATGTTTATCTGGTTATGCAGCAAAATGTTACGTCAATTAAACATGCTGCGAATTATTTAAAGTCTCTTCAACTGGATTATGGCTTAACAAGTGGTCAGGTTAGGTTGATAATTAATCGTTATGAAAAGAAAACATCAATAACGATTAAGGACATCGAACAAGCATTTCCAAATCAAGACATTCTTTTAGTACCAAATAATTATTCTATTGCAATGGAGTGTTCAAACCTTGGTAAGCCCATTGTGCAATCAAAGAAAAATAGTGCAATTAAGTCCTCTCTAATTGATATTTCACATCAGTTAGAAGAACCAGCAGAAACACAGGTTCAAGGTTGGTTGGGTAAATTATTTTCTTAGCAGGGAGTTGCTATGTTTTTTAAAAGGAAAAATGTCGGCAGTAATTTTTCAGAAGCTGAACTGCTGAATACGAAATCAGAAGCTCAAGTAGAGCATGTTTCCAAGACTAAAAATAGTAGTATGGTTCACTCTTCAGCGATTGAAGAAAAAGTCCGTAAGATGGAAGCTGAAAGAAAGCAGTTAGAGCATGACCAAACGATAAAACATTACTATCACAGTAAGTTACTTGACACCTTGGATTTAGGATTACTTTCTCACCTTCAAGAAGATAGAGCCAAAGAAGAACTACGAGAAGCGGTGGTACATTTAATAGCCGAAGATCAGACTCATCCTTTAAGCTCAGAAGCTCGAAATAGGATGATTCGTCAAATTGAAGATGAGATCTTTGGTCTAGGTCCGCTTGAGCCTTTACTGGATGACTCCACAGTTTCGGATATTCTGGTTAATGGCCCTAAAAGTATTTTTGTTGAACGTTTTGGTAAACTTGAAAAAACACCCCACACATTTTTAGATGACCGCCATTTACGCAGTATTATTGATAGAATAGTCAGTCAAGTAGGCCGACGAATTGACGAGTCTTCTCCTATGGTAGATGCCCGACTTAAAGACGGTTCTCGTTTTAATGCAATCATCCCGCCTTTAGCCATTGATGGTGCATCTGTATCTATTCGTCGCTTTGCTGTCGAGCGACTAAATATGGATAACTTACTACACTTAAACTCTCTTTCAGAAGAGATGGCCAAATTTTTAAATGCAGCTGTGGTTGGCGAACTCAACATTCTTATCTCCGGTGGTACGGGTTCAGGTAAAACTACCACTCTTAATATCTTATCTGGCTTTATTCCTTCTGATCAGCGCATTGTAACCATAGAAGATTCAGCAGAGTTACAACTTCAGCAGCCTCATGTGGTTAGACTCGAAACTCGCCCTGCTAATATTGAGGGTAAAGGTGAAATTTCTCAGCGCGAGTTAGTAAAAAACTCTCTACGTATGAGACCAGACCGAATAGTTGTTGGTGAGGTGCGAGGCAGTGAAGCGGTCGATATGCTATCTGCAATGAATACGGGCCATGATGGCTCTCTCGCGACCATACACGCTAATACCCCAAGAGATGCTTTAAGTCGTGTGGAAAATATGTTCTCAATGGCGGGCTGGAACGTATCAACGAAAAACCTTCGCTCTCAAATTGCGTCAGCCATCAACCTGGTCGTGCAGATGGACAGGCAAGAAGACGGTAAGCGTCGTATGGTCAGTATTCAAGAGATTAATGGGATGGAAGGTGAAGTGATCACTATGTCTGAAATTTTTAAGTTTCAAAGACAAGGTGTGGATGAAAATGGCAATGTGGTTGGTGATTACATTGCTACTGGGATTGTACCTGATTGTCATGATCAATTGATTAAACGAGGTCTGGACGTTCCATTTGAGATATTTAATGAGAAGGTTCGTTAGGAGGGATTATGGACGGTCAATTACCACTGTTTTTACTCTTGTTATTCCTATCAGTATTTTTCATCAGCCAAGCGTTGATAATGCCGTCAGCTGGGAAAAAAGTAAAACATAGACATTTAATTCAACGCATTAAAGATAGCCACAAACACATTGATCAAGAGAGTGTTTCGTTATTAAAAGAAAACTCGCTCAAAAATTTATCAGGCATAGAGCGATTTTTAGTTCAGTTTTCTTTATTTGAAGTGTTTAAAAAGAAATTGGAGCTTGCAGGTATTGAAACAACATTTGGAAAATTCTTATTTTTATCCTTTATTTCAGGGGCTATAGTTTTATTGATCCTCGTTTTAATTGGACAACCTTGGTATATAGGGGTTGGTTGTATGATATCAATTTGGGTTGTTGAATATTTTATTGTTCAAAAGCGTATTGCTGATCGACTCATGAAGTTTGAAGAGCAATTGCCTGAAGCATTGGATATTATAAAGCGAGTACTTCAAGCAGGGCAGCCGATCAACCAGGCGTTTGGAGAAGTCGGAACAGAGATGCCAGCACCTATTGGACCTGAATTTAAGAACACCTTTAGTTTATTGAATTATGGTTATGACATGAGATTGGCCATAATGCAAATGAGTGAGCGCGTACCCACTGTTTCGATGATGGCATTTTCTAGTGCAGTTCTATTACAAAAAGAAACAGGGGGTAACTTAATAGAAAATATTGAAAAATTATCTCGTGTACTGAGGGATAGATTCAAATTAGCAAGAAAAATTAAAACCATTTCTGCTGAGTCTAGGATGTCAGCATGGGTTCTTGTACTTGCACCTTTTGCTATGTACATCATTATTGCAATATTAAAACCAGATTATATATCCACTCTACATAATCATCCAACAGGAATAAAAATGATTATAGGAGGAATGATTTCTTTGTTCTTGGGTTCTATATGGATTAGAAAAATAGTCAATTTTGAGGTGTAGTTATGGAGTTCATAAATAATATATTAGCTAATGCCAATATAAATAAAGAAACTTTGTTTATGTTATTTGTTCTCGTAACGACAGTATTGTTTGTGATGACAGTTGGATATATATTTATAGGAGTAAATTCACCTGTTAAAAGAAAGTTAGCTGATTTGTCCGTAGGTCAAAAAGAAAGTCATTCTTCCGCTAATGAAAAACTTTTGAATAGACTGGAGTCTTTAGCTCCACTAACTTCATCTAGTAATGAAAAAGAACGAAACTCTACTCGTATGTTATTAATGCATGCGGGTTACCATCAGAAAAATTCACTCTCTCTTTTTTATTCGATTAAATCTCTAACCACTATTATAGGATTAGTAATTGCTATGGGGTTGTATATATTGCTACCTCAATCTAATAAGCTGTACATATACATGGCTGCTTGTGTATTTATAGGATTAATTTTACCCGATATTCTTTTAAAAAGAATGGTGAAAAAACGTCAGAACAGGATTCGTTCCGGAGTAGCAGATATGCTTGACTTGTTAGTTGTTTGTACTGAGTCAGGGCTCGGTTTTAATGCTTCTTTGCGTCGTGTAGCAAACGAAATGGTTATTTCTCATCCCGAGTTAGCTGAAGAGCTTGATACGGTCTGTATGAAAATTCAAGCGGGTAAATCCATGCCTGATAGTCTGAGAGAAATGATAGTTAGAACAGGATTAGAAGAGTTTCTAGGGTTAGTCAGTATGCTAAGTCACGCTTCACGAGTCGGTGGGAGCTTAGTGGATTCTTTACGAGAGTATACAGAAGACTATAGAGATAAAAGACAGCAAGCCGCAGAGGAAATAGCTGCTAAAATTCCAGTAAAAATGATGTTTCCTATGGTTATATTTATTTGGCCTTGCTTTTTTATTGTTGCAATTGGACCATCATTGATTACTCTGTCTGAAGCATTTTCAGGTGGAAACGCTTTAGGTTAATTTTTATTAAAGGGATTTTTTATGTGGAAGGTTTTTATATTTGTATGTGCCACCATCTTTATCTCTGGATGTGCAAGTAATGATACTAAACAAACAGCATTTGATAAAAGCTTGTATTCAGGTAAGCCTGTAGAAGCTTTGACTAACGAGCAACCTCCAAAGAATGAAGAAGAAGCAATATCTCGAGGAGATAGTGCACTAACGAGTAACAATACCGATCTTGCGTTGTATGAATATATACGCTCTCTTACATTTGAAGATGGTATTCATAAGGATAAAACATTGTATACCATTGGGCGTATTCACGAGTCACGAGGTGATTTTGAGCTCGCAGACAAGTCTTATAGAGCTTCTCTGGCTGAAAATCAAAATCATATAGGTTCACTAGAAGAATTAGGGAAGCTTTACACAAGGAAAGGTAGAAAAGGAGTAGGAAAAAGTTATTATCTGAGGGCCCTAAATGCTGATCAATTGCGCCTTGGCGGGGGGGGGGATATAACAGTAGACGATATATCTAGTGAGAGCATTTTATCTCTAAGATATGATGAGAAATCGCCTGTAAATGCCTACACTGGGTTGGGTGTGCTCTATGATATCAACAATAACCATGAGGTAGCCCAAGCATTTCTACGTAAAGCGATAGATATTAAACCTTACAATGAAAGTGCACTTATAAGTCTTGGTTACTCGTATTATATGGTTGGTGACTACAGAAAAGCATCTAACTTTACTAACGCAGCTTTGAATTTAAACAATAATAACGAAAAAGCTATTAATAATTTAGGACTAATAGCTATAGCTCAAGGACAGCCTCGTAAAGCTTTAGGTATTTTTGGGCAACATATGTCCACATCTGAAGCATTGAACAGTGTTGGATATTTCCTAATTCTCAGGGGAGAGCCTGGAGAAGCGATACCTTACCTTCAAGAGGCCATTGACCAGAGTCCATCCTACTATGCAAAAGCAAATGAAAATCTCGAGAGAGCGCTATCTATGGTTAGAGCAGATAGAGATACATCCAAAGCCATTATTCAGTGATAGAAGCATTAGTTAATGGAATTAGAAGGTAAGGGAGCAGAGGCTCTACCTCTATATTTAGAAATCAAGCATGTATTGCGAACTGATAAGTCGCTATTCATGCTTGTTCTTCTTTCAAGCATAATTACATTTTTTATCATTCATTATTTTGAAAATGAGATCACTTACGAGTATCAGTTTAGAGATTACTTGTCGATGGTAATTGGGTGTCTTTATGCTACCTTTCTCGCATGGTCAATTTATCTATATTTTAAGTTTATACTTAGTAGAGAAAATAAACCAACAAAAAAATATGTACTTGCTATAAAGAATTTTTTCACCCCTATCAATAAACCTATTGTTTTTATAGTTAGAATTCTGATACTTAATATTTGCTTTTCGAACTATACATACCTGAAACAGATAATCCCAGATATAAACCCATTTAAGTATGATCAGCTATTCTCAAATTTAGACTTTTGGATTCATGGAGAAAAGTTTCCTTGGGAGTGGACACATACGTTCTTTTCCCATTCTATATTTACATACTTTTTTATGTTCTCCTACCAAATTTGGTTCGTATTAATTTGGGGGAGTTTTTTGTACTTTTTGTGTGCCTGTAAAATTGAAAATTATAGGCAGCAGTATCTGCTTAGCTTTCTTTTATCATGGTTTTTCTTAGGAAGTATAATGGCATTATTACTATCATCAGCAGGGCCTTGCTTTTTGAATCACCTTAAACCTAGTAATAATACTTATCTTCCATTATTAGAAATACTCGAAAGTCAAATGCAGTTTCTTGATAATATTCCATTTTATCAAGGGAATGTTATCAATGTACAAAACTACCTATGGGACATCTACGTAAATGGTGATACCAATATAGGAGCTGGTATATCAGCGATGCCAAGTATGCACGTATCTTCTTCTGTTCTTATGGCTTTAGGTGCTTATCAAGTTAATCGAACAGTGGGAATGCTATTTTGGATTTATGCATTAATAATACAAATAGCATCTGTTCATCTTGGTTGGCACTACGCGGTTGATGGTTACTTTTCTTTTATAGCTACGTTATTTGTTTGGTTTTCGGTGAAATTATTTCTTAGCTTGAAATTTCCTGCTAATACATAAGCTGTTGCTATAATAAATAAAATTACTGGTGGTGCATGGTATAATGTTCCGTCATATAAACCATGAATTGTTATTCCTACAACAACTCCGTAACAATAAACATTATTAATATTGTTATCCATTTTAACATTGCGTATAGCCATTCTAATTATATTATAGAGAATTGCTATAAATCCTATGGTCCCTAATATCCCAAACTCTAATAAAAATTGAAGAACAAAATTGTGAGGTTGTAATAAACCTATTTTAGTCTTGAATATATGCGCTTCTGGACCATGTCCAATAATTAGATTTTCTGATATCAAGTTTATCGACTCTATCCACAAGTCAAGACGCCCTGTAGACAATTTATCTAACGTCAAATCTGGGGATTGTGATAATCGGAAAAATCTATTCAGACCATTCCATTGGTATACATTAAAGGGGATAGAAATTATACATGATACAGTCATTAAGCCCAACGTATACAATACACTTTTAGCTTTTAAAATGAAGTTAATTGATATTAATGATATAGACAATAATGTACTAATCAGTAAGGCGAGTATTGCTCCTCGTCCTCCTAACCAAAAAAGTAATGAGAAGTTAATTACAAATAAAGCATTTAAATACATTTTTTTCTTAAAGCAACTCTCTAATGTCATAGATATTATACAGTATAAGCAACCAAGCATGGCAATATAACCTAAATATCTTATGTTGCTAGCTATAATTATACGGTTTTTCTCATAATTCATAATACTATTTGGATTAAAGTTATAATCCAAGAAAAGTACTAAAGCAGCTATACATATAGATAGACATACTGGAAGAAAAAAGTGCTTATTTTGTCTGTTGTAAGTAAAGTAGATAGATAGATAAAAACAAAATATTATATGAGTAACTATTTCTAAATATCTTATTAAACTATATAAGCTCCTAACTTCTCCCAAATAAACATACAATGATATCAAAGTAGAAATTGTAATTATGGTTAAAAATAATAATAAAATAATCAATTCTTTATAATAAATTGACTTTACATGATTTTTTATCTGTTTTTTGTATATAATATGAATTAAATTAATTACAGATATTTCAAAGAAAAGAACAAATAAAGACCCATAAAAAGGCGAATTAAAGTTAATAAAGGCTGCTATGGAAAGTATAAATAAAACCCTAATTTTTATATTGTCATAGTCTAGCTTATTCATATCCATCCTTAAGTATGATTTATAATTTTATGAGAGCTATATTTTGAATAAGAATATGAAGCTACAACACATATAATAAAAAATGGTGGCGAGTAGTATAGTGTTCCTGAAATAAAAGCATTAGATATAATGCTTACTAGAATAGCGATAGAGAATAAATTATTAGTGCTTAGCTCATTTTTTATATTAACATAACTGGTTTTATTAATATAAATGATAAATGATAAGAATAGTATTAAACCTATTATACCATAATCAAATAACCACTGAACTATAAAATTATGTGGGTGTCTATATACTGTATCAGAGTTCAGTATGAAACTTTCAGCACCATAGCCAAAAAAAGGCTTTTCTTTTATGAAATTCCAGCTTGTTTCCCATAGCTCAATCCTATTAGTTGATAATGCATTGAGGTCTTTAACATAGTATTCTTTAGCATCTAATAGCCTGTTTAAACCATTCCAAGAATACACGTTGAAAGGTAACGATAAGATTAATGAAGTTATAATAAGACAAATTAAGGTTACCGAGTTTTTAATCTTTAACTCATTGTGTTTATAAATAAATATGATAACTAATGAAATCCCAATCAGATACGACAAAATTGCACCTCTTCCTCCCAACCAAATAATCAGTGAGATACTAGTTATTGTAGATAGTGTAAAGAGTATATTGTTTATCCGCTCACCCATTAATATCTTAATTGATAAGTACAAGGTGCTGATAATCACTATGTGACCTAGGTGTCTTATATTACTGGAAGTAATGATTCTTAGTCCCTCATTATAATCAATATTAGTTAAGTTAAAGTTAATATCAATGAATAACAGTGAGGAAGCTATCAGTATTGAGTGAGGAAGAAAATCAAATGGAAGTTTGTCACTAAGAGAAAAGTATTTAGCTAGACTCATAATAAAAACAACGTGTGTAACCATCACTAAGTATCGAAATATTGATACTACAGTTTCAGCGCTCCAACCCAGCCTATGGATCATTAACAGGCTTGATATAGTTATAGAAGTTATATATAAATATATAACTATATGGATTGGTTTTAATGATAGATAGGTATCATTATTTTTTAAGTTATTTACTAGCCATATTATTGATAACTGAAAGAAAAGGACAATGAACTCCCCTACTAATGGTAAATAAAAATGCATAAAAGGTGTTAGAAATACAGCCAATGTAAGCCTATTATCAATTTGAGACAAAATTGACTGCTGTTCCATTTTTGCTTCCATTCCTAGCCACCACTTTATCTTCTTTTATATTTAATCCTAATGCTAAATTTAATAGATATATTGTTGTTTTTCCAATAAATGTTTTTAAATTGAATTTTTACATAGTAAATGTGACTTAGAATCAACTTAGTTTGTTCTAATGAAAGAAAAAGAATGGTTTCAGCCTGTTTTTTATGATAGTTGCGGAATGAGGGAAGCCCCAACAAAAAACACTATCATCCACAGTATCGAAACATTCAGCTTCTTGAGCAAATAGAAACCCGCAATAAACAAAGCAATATCTATCGGTTCAGAGACCGCACTGATAAACACAGGTTGGTAAAGTGCTGCTAAGAGTAGACCTACAACGGCCGCATTTACGCCACTTACAGCTCCGGAAATCGCGGGTTTTGCTGCTAGTTGTTGCCAGTTTTTTAGTACACCGAGTAGCAGAAGGAATCCTGGTAGGAAGATACCTAGTGTTGCGACTAACGCGCCTAGGATCGGTGTGTCGGATAACCCATAACCTATGTAGGTAGCGAACGTAAACATCGGGCCGGGTACGGCTTGGGCGGCTGCATAACCCGTTAAAAATGCGTCCTGGCTGATTTGGTCGCCAAGGATATTTTCTAACAGGGGAAGTACCACATGACCGCCACCGAATACTAAACTTCCTGCCTGAAAGAAGTCATTAAACAGACTTACCATTGGGGTCGTATGCGCAATGAGAGGTAGCCCGAACAGTAGTACTGCAAAGATCACGAGTGGTGTTAAGTTGGGTTTAAACGGTTCTGGTGGCATAGCTGATTCTTTCTTCAAGTAGCGTACACCGACCATGCCAGCGATAATCAAAACCAGCATTTGAGTTGTTATGCCTGGCACAAGCAAAAGTGCGATCGCTGTTGCGACACATAACCCGGCCGTTAGCTTAGTTTGGCAAAAGTTCTTGTACATTCCCCATGTCGCATCGGCTACCACCACAACGGCCAGCAACTTTAATCCGTGTACGATGTTTTGAAATAGAGCCGTATCGGTGACTTGGCTGCTTACCATGGCTAATACCAGCATGATGAGCACCGAAGGCATCGTAAAGCCAACAAAAGCGGCGCACGCTCCCCCTAAACCGCCACGTTTATATCCCAACGCAAATCCCACCTGGCTTGAACCTGGGCCGGGTGAAAACTGGCTTAATGCTACGATTTGCGCATATTCGCTGTCATCCAGCCATTGTAGCTTTTCAACGAAAGTTTGGCGGAAGTAGCCAATGTGAGCGGCAGGGCCACCAAAGCTGATCCAACCGAGCCAAAAGAAAGTTTTAAAAATAGTGAACATGTTGAGCCTATTTATCTAAATAGAATTTTTATGTTGTTAATTTAACGAGTGGTTTAAAATGACTCAAATTGATAATCTGAATTTAATTTATGAATGAAATAGGACAGGGAATCTAGTGAAAGACGACGTTCAATGGCGCAATATTGATTTGAATCTGTTGGTGACATTTTCTTACTTATATCGCTATCGAAGTGTCAGTTTAGCGGCAGAGAATAGCTATGTTAGCCAATCTGCAATGAGCCATAGCCTATCTCGTTTACGGTTACTTTTTGATGATCCTCTTTTCGAGCGTAAAGGACACAAAATGGAACCAACAGAACATGCTCACAATATTGCTCCAATCGTACATAATCTTCTGGACTCGATAACAAAAGACCTACTGACTAAATCTGAGTTTCAGCCACAGAGTTACTCGGGTGTGTGTCGTATTGGTTTAACGGATTACGCTGAATTCATTTTTGCGCCAGCTATCTATGATGAAATTCATAGGCAGGCATCTGACGCGAAAATCAGCTTTATTAATGTTGATCGAAGTAATTACATGCAACGAACCGAGCGCGATAAGTTAGATCTTGTGATTGGTAGCATACCTGCTCCTGAAGAGGACTATTGTAGCCAGTACCTCTATACCGAGAAACATGTATGTTTATGTGATAAGAAGGTGTTGAACGGTAAGTCAGCGTTATCTGTCGTTGAGTTTGCCAATATCAAACAAGCATTAGTCAGTCCTGATGGCAGCTTAAAGACACAAGTAGACCAAAAGCTCGCGGAGCACGGTTTGAGCCGCCAGGTCACCGTGGCATCACGTAATTTTCTTACTATTCGTCACTTACTTAAACAGCGAGATCTCATAGCGATTGTGCCGGAAAAGATGGCGCTGGCTGAAGGTTTTTCAGATGATTTAGTGACGATTCAACCACCTATTTCAGTGGCGGATTTTGAGATTTCTATGATATGGCACACCAGTCGCGAAAATGATGAGAAAGGTATCTGGTTGAGAAAGTTGGTAGCAGAAACGATTACTTCTCAGTGATAACGTTTAACCTGTTTTGGTCGTATTACGTAAAATGAGCTCGCTAGGAACATAAACTTTAAGAGGCAACTTACGATCATCACGGTACTTTTCCACCAATAAGTTAACCCCTTGAGTCCCCATCATTTCAGAGTGGATACGTACCGTTGATAGTGGAGGGAAGGTAAAACTAGCGGTTGGAATGTCGTTCATACTGATCACAGCAATGTCGTTTGGAATGTGCAGTCCGCACTCATGGATAGCGCGTAAAACTCCGATTGCAATCGTGTCTGAGGTGACAAATATTGCAGTAGGAATATCTCCTTTAGCCAACATCTCTGTGCCTAAGTCATAGCCGGACTGGCTTGAACTGTCGCCGCAATAGATATCCGATTCTGAAACTAAACCTCTTAGGCTGGCATATTCGACAAATGCAGTCTTTCGGCTATCAGTCGAATCTGTTTGGCTTTGACCACCTATAAACCCAATTCGCTGATAGTCCTGATTGGCATAAAAGTCGACGACTTGTTTGTTTATCCGCTCGAGATCGGCACTTACACAATCATATGGATTATCTTGTTCAGAGACATCGATGCAGCAAATGAAGTTTTCTAAACGCTTAGGTAACTTATTGATAATCTTTTGCTCTATGTCGCCAACAAGAAGGATACCTGTGACTTTCTGCGTATCGGCTTCCAACTCATTGTTGTAGCAGTTGGTGAGGGTAATACCGAGCTTGTCGCATTGGCTTTCAATGCCATGACGAATCGACAAGTAGTAAGGATCACTACTTTCAACTTCTTGTCGGTAATTATACAGAGCTAAGAAATGATGACGCTGGGTGCTCTTTCCGGTCGAGCCTTTTGAACTTTTGGTGCGATATTCGAGTTTGTCTGCAATCTCTAAGATACGACGTTTGGTTTCTTGTTTTACATTTAATGTCGGATCATTATTTAAAACACGCGATACCGTCGCAAGTGATACACCAGCCTCGTTTGCAACGTCTTTTAATTTTGCCATGTACCATTCCCGTAGACACAACGCGCGATCTCGATGAGAAAGCAGTAATACCGCTATTTTAAACAGTGGGTTATGCAGAAACAAATTTTCTGCACTGTTTTCTTTTTCCATTTCATTTGATCATCTACCTTAATGACTTTTCTCCTCAATTAGAGCCCCTTGTTTTTCATCAACAGTGTTTAATAGATCAACTTAATCAATTAAACAATTAGTGGAAACGTTTACATGATTAGAGGTTGATCACGGATTTCGATCGATATTGGTTGCTAGAATTTAGCCTGTTCTTTTTCAACTATACCCGTGTTGGGCTGATGCTCATGCAGAGCGCACCGCTTAAAAAAACGGTACTCGATGAACTGGCTTTGGAAACACAGTATTCGGTATTTGGGAAGACCAATTAAACCAGAAATGGGGGCTCAACAGTGGGGTGTTGAACTCTGGGGGTTGCTATCAGCAGCAAACTGTTTATTAGTTTGAATTTATAGATAGCGTTTTGGGTGGGCGATTACCAGCTTAACTAAGTCGTTGATCATTATTGTCCTAGACGAGGTGAACAGCGACTTATCTAGGATGGTAGTTAGCCCACTTTTTTCTTACTAAAGCAGTTGTGATCTTAATCAGGTGCGGTCAATTGTTGTTGCTAAATTATACTTTTGCCACAGAATCTCTGCGAATTAACGTAGGGCTGAAAATGATCGTCTCATCTTCAACTTTTTCGTTACGAGAAAGCGCTAATGCTAAACGAGTAGCGCGTTCTGCCATCATTTCAATAGGATAGCGGATGGTAGTTAAGCCTGGATGGACAAAGCGAGCAATGAGTCCGTCATCAAATCCCACCATAGAGACTTGTTGCGGCACATCAATGCCGTTTTGATCTAATGCCGCTAAAGCGCCCGCAGCCATGTAGTCGTTATAGGCCACAACTCCTGTGATTTCGAGAGACTTTGTCAGCAGGTTGGTCATTGCTACTTCGCCCCCATCACTGTTTGGCTCACCATATTCGACATAGCTTTTTGACAGCTCAATACCATGTTCTTTTAGTGCACTTTGATAACCTTGTAAGCGCTCATCGGTATCTTCGATGTCATGAGAAGAGGCGATACAGGCGATCTTACGATGTCCGTGACGAATCAAATGTTCAGTGGCTAAGAAGGCACCTTTGCGGTTATCGAGAGAAATGCAGCGTTCGGCCAGCACGGGAATATGACGGTTGATCAATACCAATCCTTTGACTTCTTTGGCATAGGCGATGAGTTCCTCGTCAGAAAGCCCTTTGGCGTGAATGACAAGAGCGTCGCATCGGCTGTTCGCTAATAAATCCAGAGCGCGGCGTTCATCGTCTGCATTATGGTAACCATTGCCAATCAGGATGTGCTTACCATTTTCACGTGCAACGTTATCAACGGACTTTACTAACGTACCAAAAAAAGGATCGGATACATCACTTACCAGCACACCAATAGTATTGGTACTCTGGCTTACCAATGCTCGGGCAGCGGCATTAGGGCGGTAGCCTAATTTACTCATAGCTTGTGTTACAGCATCAATGGAGTTTTGGCTCGCTTTTGGCGATTTATTGATTACGCGAGAGACGGTAGCGACGGATACACCTGCTTCTTTTGCAACATCTTTGATGGTTGCCATATTTGACCTTTATGGGCGAGAACATTTGACTGAAAGTATTAAACACCCATAGTGTAATCAGTTCAATTCAATAGAGAGTTTGCAGTTGGAAATGAGATCTTTACCACCTGTTTTTATTAAGTTTACTGTTAGTGTAAACGTTATACCTTTTATTAAAGTTTTAAAGCGTGTTTTATCATGGAAAACAGCTCATACTCAGACTTTGTCTAGATGAGTAGTGAGACGTCGGAATACATATTGTTATCTTAGAAATGCATGATCAATCTGAACGCGTGTTACTGACTTTTGAAGGCACGACGCTTGTTTAGGAAGTACGTTTAAATAGGTAATATTTATATCAACCATATTTATGTATTGCGTCGCATTTTATTTATCTATCAATATGAATAAGCTTCACTGTAATTATAATCCCTGCGCTTTTTGAAATCGTTTAAATACATGAAAGGTATAGGAAATTATAATGAAAAAAGTAATGCCACTATTGGTTCTAGGTGCAGTGGTTGCGTCAGCGTCAGTTCAAGCAAATGATAACTGGTATGTTGGTGTTGATGTTCTTAATTCTGATCTTGAAGTTGAAGGGATCTCTTCTGATGATTCGGTGACGGGTTTGGGCATCGTTTTAGGTAGCGAAGTGCAATACTCAGAAAACTTCAAACTGGCTTTGGAAGCTGAGTACGTTAGCTACGGTAGCTTCGAGAAGAAAGAATCTTCCATGGGTGACTGGGTAAAGGTTTCTATTGATGGTTACGCTTTTAACTTGAATGCTAAACCTAAGTACCAATTCTCTGAGTCTGGTTTTTACATCGGTGCGCTAGCTGGCCTTGGTGTAATTGGTGTTGACTTCGAAGTAGCTTCAAACATTTTGGATGCAAATGGCAAAACTGACGGCAGTGATGTGGGTTTTAACTACGGCGCTGAAGTAGGCTATGAATTTGATTCAGGTGTTATTGTTTCTGGCGGTTACCGTGCTTCTTCAGTAACGATTGATGTCGAAGGCGGTGGCGAACTCGATTTCGATTTCGACAGCGTTTATGTTGGCGTAGATTACAAGTTTTAATCTAAAACTAACTGAATACGAAAAAGGAGCCTTTAGGCTCCTTTTTCGATCAACGCATCAATCAGCTCATAATGATGGTCATGAACACCCGCTAGGTTTCCGTATTTCGGTTGATGACGATCATTCTCTTTCGCGTGTTGCCAACCCACGGTATGCCTAACAAAGTGTTCGGCAAAAGAGTGCGAAACCTCCAGACAACCAGCCAAAACGGTATCAACGTAGCTTTGCATTATCGGGCTGTTAGAGCAGGGCGGCAGTGGCTCGTCCTTTACATAAACCCAAATAGCGTGATCGGGATTAAATGGTTGGTCTGTTTCAATTTGATCGGGGCGAAGCTGAATACGATGATAGCCACGTTCGCGACGATCGAATTCTGCTAAAGCTTCATCATTGACTTCAAGTAACACGCCGTTGACTTGTCCCTGTCCTTCGTTCACGACCAGCGGAGACAAGGTGTAACTTTCATCGATTTTGCCCCAATAACGAACTAATCCGTGTGCGATGACTGGAATTGCTGCGCCTGTTTGTCCTGTCAACTTTCGTGAGGCAGAATTAATCAAGCTGCCATAGCCGAATATGTACATCTGTTTACGTCCCTTACTTAATTGCGAACTGCCTTTCTTTATACCTAACCCTTCGTAGAAGCACAAACTTTACCCCCAAAGTATAGTCTTTCCCTTAACATGTATTTTTAATGTATGTTTATGGTAGTATCCATTTTGTCGCTGAAAATATCTGGGCTGGCAATAATGATCCGATCATTCAACCTGCATCGAAACAAGCTTGAGGGCCAAAAAATGCTGAATATCACCGATAAAAAAGTGGAAGAAAAAATCCCTGCATGGCTGCGTTTAGGGTTTCGACCGTTTTTCCTATTTGGCGCTATCTATGCCATCGTCGCGATTGCCTTGTGGGTGTGGATGTTCCAGACCGGACAGCCCAGTGCACTGCGCGTTCCTGCTCTTTGGTGGCATGTGCATGAAATGTTATTTGGTTTTTCAATGGCGATCGTCGCTGGCTTTGTGTTAACTGCGGTACAAAACTGGACGGGAATAAATGGCACCAAACATTACACACTGTTGGCTATTTTTGCCTTGTGGCTTGCGCCCAGAATTTTACTCTGGACGCCAATCCCTTTGTGGTTAACGAGTACTATCGAAGCGTTATTTTTATTGTTTGTCGCTTATGAAGTAGGGATCCGAGTATACCGCTCTAAAGGGTGGCGAAATCTGTTTTTTGTCCCGCTGTTCTTATTGGCGATCTTTGCTAACTTTGCCAGCTACGCGACGGTGAAGGGCATGCCACCATTTTCCTCTTCAGCGGTTTGGCACGCTATGCTGTGGTGGTTTACCTTGTTATTGTCAGTAATGGGTGCACGGGTCATTCCTTTCTTTACTGCCCGCCGTTTTAACTTCGAAAAAGCGCAACCTTTGGTATGGCTTGACTGGCTGGCAAACCTTCCTTTGGTGATGTTGTTTATCTTAAGCTTCTTCCCTGTAACTTTTTCTCAACTTGGCCAACCTTTAATGGTGTTTGCCGGTTTAGCTCAATTTGCTCGCTTTTTGCGTTGGAAGCCATGGCTAACCTTAAGTGAGCCACTGGTTTGGTCGTTGCACGCGGCGTATTTGTGTTTACCCGTGAGTTTACTTTTGCGTGGAGCTTGGGGGGATGCCTTTGCAAGTCATAACCTGATTCACTTATTTGCGATAGGTGCCTTAGGCGGTTTGATATTAGCGATGATTTCGCGTGTCACCATGGGGCATACGGGGCGTATGATTTACAAAGGACCGAATATGAGTATCGCCTTCGCTGCCGTTATTGCCGCAGCTGTGGTTCGCAGTTTTGCTGTGATATTTGACCCTGCCAGAATGATGTTGTGGATAGATATCAGCGGCGGATTGTGGATATTAGCATTTGGCATGTTTATATGGCGATTTGGTTTTATGCTGGTTACCCCGCGTGCCGACGGTCATCCGGGATAAAGCTACAGCGTAAAAAAGAGGAGAGCACTTCTCCTCTTTTTGTGTTTTTACGAAACTACTCGTCGTCGCTTTTGTTAGTTAACCCAAAGCGTTTTAACAGCAGCCACTCCAGAGCAAATATAATAAGTAATGCTACGCAGAACCAAGTGAAGGCAGTTGCAGAGTCCACGCCAGGCATGCCGCCGATATTAATACCCAGTAGCCCAGTTAAGAAACTGGTCGGTAAGAAAATAGTGGCAACCAGTGTAAACAGATAACTGTTCTTATTGGTTTTTTCATCGCGATTGTGCTTAATCTCTTCCTGGAACAATGCCACTTCGCCCAGATAAAAGTCGATGGTTTCGTTTATGCGTGTAATATTGTTGTGCGCAAATCGGTACTGGTGGGGCCTGGAAACTACGAGATCGGAGCTTGATTCAAGCAAATCACGGATCGCATATTGCTGCGGACGTATAAAGCGTTTGATGGAAATAAGCGCCTTTTGAGCGGAGATATGCTTATAGGTGGACTCATCGTTCACGTCGAAATGATTAAGAGTTTCTTCAATCGTATCCAGATAAAGATCAATCTTCCCGTTTAAGCCTTCGATGATTTGATTAAGCAGGCTTGCCAAACTCTTTGGTCCCTTCTGTTCAGCCAAGGCCTGGCGGATTTCCATAATCGCACGCGAAGGGATTTTCCGTGTTGAAATCAACGCACCTTGGAAATATAAAATCCGAATACTAAGCATATCTTCTGGAGACGCATTCTCATTCATATTGATGCCACGCAGGATCAACATGAAGTTTTCGTCGTCCAGAGGGTGAAAAGAGGGGCGACTTTCATCGGCGAGTAAATGATCGACGGTCGCTTTAGGCACTTGGTTGTGCTCCAGCCAGCCACGAATATCTGGATGAAGTCTTTCGCAGTGGTACCAATGTTTCGCTTTGATTTCTTGTGATGTCGTTGCTTCTTGAGTTGCTATTGGCGTTGAAAAATCCCAATGCTCAATCATAAACCCCATATTCTTTTCCTTATCATGAGATTACTTGCAGTCTATTGAATGAGTATGATTGCATTTTTAGCGAAAAGTCTACGAAAAATTTCCGAAAGCGCTAAAACAACAAAGCCTGCACGAAGCAGGCTTGGTCACGGGATTGGAGTCATTAGCCCACTTGTGAGAGGTTCACGACTTTCTGTTGTAACTTTTCTTTTAAGTATTCTGCAAGAGATAGCTTTTCTTCGTCGCTCATGTAGAGCCCGAGCTTGGTACGACGCCATAAAATGTCTTCGTCAGTCAGGGCCATTTCATGGTTCATCAAGTAGTCAATTTCACGCTGATATACGCCACCGGCTTGTGTAGAGAAAGCTTGGCCTAAATCGGCTTCACTTGTCGCTCCCTTCATTAGCTCCCACGTTTGTGTTCCAAACTGAGTGACGTAACGCAGAATTAGCGCTTTTGGTGCCCAGGCGTACTTGGCGTGGATCTGTTTCGCCAGTTGTTCGCGACTACAGCTGAAGTTACCGCCCGGCAGAGCTTGGTTTGCTGTCCAGTTACCGCCCATTTGTGGCAGGAATGGCGCCAGCTTTTTCATCGCAGCTTCACCCAGTTTTCGGTAAGTCGTTAGTTTACCGCCGAAAACCGAAAGTAATGGAGCCTGATCGAATTCCGCATCAAGTTCCAGTGTGTAGTCTCGCGTGATCGCCTGTGGCGAGTCTGACTCATCATCGCACAGTGGGCGCACACCGCTGTATGTCCACACCACATCTTCGCGCGATAGCTGGTGGACAAAGTGCTGATTGACAATGTCGATCAGATAATCGACTTCGTCATCAGAGATAGCAACTTCTCGTGGGTCGCCTTTGTATTCGACATCTGTGGTACCGACGATCGAGAACTTATCCAAATACGGGATCATAAACACGATGCGGTTATCTTTGTTTTGCAGAATATAAGCCTGAGGTTCGTTGTGGATACGAGGAACAACAATGTGCGAACCTTTAATCAAACGAATATTACGTGGAGAAGCTTGCTCTAATCCTTCATCAAAGAACTGTTTTACCCACGGTCCCGCAGCGTTGACAAGTGCTTTCGCTTTACGTTCAAAACGTTGATCTGTCATTGTGTCGTGAATTGTGACATGCCAGATGCCGCTTTCGCGATGCGCTTTTTCTACTCGGCAGTAGTTACGAACTTCTGCATGGTTTTCACGTGCTGCGAGAACGTTAAGTAGAACTAAGCGAGCATCATCTACCCAGCAGTCGGAGTATTCAAAACCGGTTTTTATCTCCGGTTTTAACAAGCCAGACTTTGCCAGATTAACGGTCTTGCTGCCTGGGAGCGTAGTGCGTTTACCTAAGTTATCGTAAAGGAACAAACCACAGCGGATCATCCACGCTGGACGTAAAAATGGACGATGAGGTAAACGGAAACGCATAGGTAACGCAACATGAGGTGCTTTGCGAAGGATTACTTCACGTTCTGCGAGCGCTTCCGAAACTAAACGAAACTCGTAGTGTTCAAGGTAGCGTAATCCACCATGAATAAGTTTGGAGCTTGCTGAAGAGGTTGCAGATGCAAAGTCGTTAGCTTCATACAAACCAACGCTTAATCCACGGCCTGCAGCATCAGCAGCGATACCAGCCCCATTAATGCCGCCACCGATAATGATCAAGTCTAAAGGAGTGGATGAGTCAGTTGTGGAAGCATTTTTTTGTATACTCATAAATTTGACCTCTTTGGTGAGCGAACGAGCATTTTAGAACATGATGTAATCCTATCTTAGCTTTCGTTTGTGGTCATCTGTTATTTTCGTTTTTGAGCGTTTTGTGTGATTTGGGCACAAAAAAAACCTCTGTCTAAGTAAGGCAGAGGTCATTTAAAGGTTCAAGTTTGAGCGAATTATTTATTTTCTTCGTCTGTCGCCCCGTTTGCATCGACAACTTCAAGAGGGATGGAGGCTTCTTTTAAAATAGACAGAATTTCTTCAGGTGGCTGCTTATTGGTAAATATCATGTTTAACTGAGCGATATTGCCCAGTTTCACCATCGCATTGCGGCCAAACTTAGTGTGGTCTACGGCCAGAAATACGCTGCGACTGTTATCGATGATAACCTGCTTTACTCGTACTTCATGGTAATCGAAGTCCAGCAGTGAACCATCGAAATCAATACCACTGATTCCGAGAATACCGAAATCGAGGCGGAATTGTTTTACGAAGTCCAGAGTGGCTTCACCAACGATACCACCATCGCGGTTACGAACTTCGCCGCCAGCCAGTATCACTTTGATTTCTGGGTTAGGGTAAAGAATGGTCGCAACGTTGATGTTGTTAGTGACCACTCGAAGTTGTTTGTGGTTTTTATTGAGTGCACGTGCAACGGCTTCCGGCGTCGTTCCGATATCGATAAAGAGCGTCGCGCCATCAGGTATGTGTTTGACCACCTCTTCTGCAATCACATCTTTTTCGTTGAAGTTAAGTGCCTTACGCGTGTTGTAAGAGGTATTTTCCGAGCTGAGAGGGATGGTGGCGCCACCGTGATAGCGACGAATTCTGTTATCGTCGGCGAGTTCATTGAGATCGCGTCGGATGGTTTGTGGGCTGACATTGAATCGTTCGACCAACTCATCCGTGCTGACATAGCCTTGTTTTTTCACCAACTCGACAATCTGCTGGTGTCTAGGTATTTGCTTCACTTACGACTCCATTGTGCACGGGTAGCTAGCTCCCAATGCTTAACATTCGAAATATATTGAGTAATTTGGAGATATTGTGCTCGAATTTGCGCGTTGTGAGAAGTAAAGCGATCAAGGAATCGGGGATAAGACGCAAAAAGAGCGCTCGAATGGCGCTCTTTGTTGGTGTTGGTAGGGATTAATCGTCTTCGTCGTGAAGTTCTGACCAGGTTTGAGCACATTTCACTGCACGCTTCCAGCCTTTGTAGCGACGATTACGTTTCTCTTCATCATCATGAGGTTCAAATGTACGATCAATTACCGCTTTACCTTGCAGTTCATCGAGGCTATCCCAATATCCTACCGCCAAGCCTGCCAGGTAAGCTGCGCCCAGAGCGGTTACTTCAGTGACTTCAGGGCGAAGTACTTGCGTATTTAGCACGTCAGACTGGAATTGCATCAAGAAGTTGTTTGCTACTGCGCCGCCGTCAACTCTTAGGTTAGCCAACTGGATTCCAGAGTCGGCTTGCATTGCATCCAATACGTCACGGGTTTGGTAAGCGATGCCTTCCAGAGTTGCACGAATAATATGGTTTGAGTTAACGCCTCGAGTTAAGCCAACAATGGTTCCTCGTGCGTACGCATCCCAGTATGGTGCGCCAAGGCCAGTAAAGGCTGGTACGACGTACACACCATTGGATGTGTCTACTTTTGTTGCGAAGTATTCAGAGTCTTCTGCGCCATTAAGAATCTTAAGCTCGTCACGCAGCCACTGAATAGACGCTCCGCCCATGAACACCGCGCCTTCTAGTGCGTATGCCGGTTCACCTTTCGGGCCACATGCCAGTGTTGTCAGCAGGCCGTGTGTAGAGGTCACTTTTTCCTGACCAGTATTCATCAACAAGAAGCAACCTGTACCGTAGGTGTTCTTTGCCTGACCCGCTTCAACACACATCTGGCCGTATAGCGCAGCTTGTTGGTCACCAGCAATACCAGCAATAGGAATACGTGTACCACCTTTACCACCAATGTTGGTTTTGCCATAGATTTCAGATGAACGCTTTACTTCAGGCATCATTGACGCCGGAATACCCAACTCATCCAATAGCTTTTGGTCCCAACATAGGTCATTGATATTAAATAGCATCGTACGTGAAGCGTTGGTGTAATCCGTTACGTGCACACGGCCTTGTGTCATTTTCCACACCAGCCAGGTATCAACCGTACCAAATAGCAGTTTTCCTGCTTCGGCATCTTCGCGGGCACCTTCGACGTTATCAAGAATCCACTTCACTTTGGTACCAGAGAAGTAAGGGTCAAGCACTAAGCCTGTGTTATCACGAACGTAGTCTTCTAAGCCGCGGCGTTTTAAGTCTTCGCAAATTTCTGCGGTGCGTCGACATTGCCAGACGATAGCGTTGTAAACCGGTTTGCCTGTTTCTTTGTTCCAGACGATCGTTGTTTCACGTTGGTTTGTGATGCCAATAGCCGCTAATTGATCGCTGCGGATGCCTGACTTAGCTAAAGCTTCAACTAAGGTTGAACTTTGTGTTGCCCAGATTTCCATTGGATCGTGCTCAACCCAACCTGCTTGCGGATAAATCTGAGTAAATTCGCGCTGAGCGACGCTGACGATATTCGCGTCGTGATCAAGAATTACTGCGCGAGAGCTTGTCGTACCTTGGTCTAGGGCAACAATGTATTTTTGCTCAGTCATGGTAAGAATCCTTTTATTTCGTTATTTATATTTTAGTAAATGTTCGGGTTATGTCGGTTTTAAGCGCGAGCTTGTTCTGTTTCTTCTGTGTCACACTGATTCGGGATCGTACAGCCGTGGCCTTGTTGTGGAAGATAAGCTGCAATCGCTTTTGGATATAGCCAACCACCAAAGCAAGCACCTGCGATTGGGGCGAGAATTGGGACAATAAAGTAAGGGATATCTTTCGCGCCAGTCAGCGCATAATCCCAACCAGCAAAGTAGGCGAACAGTTTTGGTCCAAAGTCACGAGCTGGGTTCATCGCAAAGCCGGTTAGTGGACCAAGTGAACCACCAATAACAGCAATAAGAATACCAATCAATAGTGGGTTCATTGCGCCGCGAGACGCACCGTTGCTTTCATCACCCAGCGCAAGAATCGCAAACATTAATACCGCAGTAATAACGAATTCGACAGCAAAAGCTCCCATGAAAGAAAGAGAAGCATTTGGGTAGGTAGAGAAAATTCCCGCTGTTGCTAAGGCCTCTTGGCTACTACGAACGAAATTGTGTGCGATTTCATAATCAGTAAAGAGGTTGGCGTACAAGCTGTAGACCAAAGCTGCGGAACAAAACGCGCCAAGTAATTGAGCGATGATGTATGGCAATACTTTTGCTTTATCGAAGCCATGGAACATGGCAAGAGCAATGGTCACCGCTGGGTTAATGTGAGCACCTGAAACGCCGGCTGTACAGTAAATAGCGATGGTCACACCTAAGCCCCATACTATGCTGATTTCCCACTGTCCAAAAGATGCGCCAGTTAACACTAGGGCTGCGACGCAGCCAACGCCGAAGAATATAAGTAATCCTGTACCGATAAATTCGGCCAAACATTCTCCGAACAGAGAAGGGTGTTTGTTGGTTGTCATGGTAAGAGTCCTTTAGTTAATTTTGCTTATCTAGCACGGTAGTATTGTGCATATAAATAATCTTTCGAAAATAAACGAGCGTTAAATTTGAGCGTTTGAGCATAAAAATGTTAATCAAACTCTTAATTTTTGTTAAATAGCGCATCTTTTAATCATAAAAGAAACTTACCGATCATCATTTTTTGAAGTTTAAGGTGTGATGCTTCATTCATGTTACCGATGCGTACATGAATGGGAAACTGGTAAGAGGAGTTTTGTGATGCTGCTGCGTGAAAGGTGATTTGTTGCACTGGTTTAGCATAATAATTAACCCTAAATAGTTAGATCTTATAAGGAGTTATACGGGCTCTATTAAAAACGACATTCCCGTTTTGGACCGGGATAAGTGCTCGAATAAGCCCAGTTTTGTTTAAACTCGCGTCTAATTTATGCTGCGCCATTGAGAAGGTGCTTATCACGTTAGTCACTTTGTGTTCGTCGGATTAATTTCGCGATTTGGTGAGAGAATGCTCTTTTTCAAACATCTACAACATTAACGAAATATGCGTAAAGTTGAACGCAGTTCTAACTAATGAACTCTAATTAACTGTATTTACTATAATTTAATTCTTATGCAACATTTGTCACAGAAATAGAGTTTTAACTTCATACAATGCGATGAGTTTCGAACGAATGTTTGTTTTGTTTCGTTTTTGTTTTTGGGTTTCTTACCATCGCATTATAAATAATGAGGTTCCTATGTTTGGAATATTCAAACCTAAGGCGCACATCGATCGTCTATCCCCGGACAGTATTGATAGCACCTACTCTCGTCTACGTTGGCAACTTTTCATTGGTATTTTTGTCGGCTATGCGGGCTATTATCTGGTCCGAAAAAACTTTAGTTTGGCGATGCCGTACCTAATTGAACAGGGCTTTAGCCGTGGTGATCTCGGGGTTGCGCTTGCGGCCGTATCTATCGCATATGGACTGTCTAAGTTCCTGATGGGCAGTGTTTCTGACCGTTCTAACCCTCGTTACTTCCTCAGTGGCGGTTTGTTGATGTCTGCGCTTGTCATGTTCTGCTTTGGTTTTATGCCGTGGGCGACGGGCAGTGTAACCGCGATGTTTATTCTGCTGTTTTTAAACGGTTGGTTCCAAGGCATGGGATGGCCAGCTTGTGGTCGAACTATGGTTCACTGGTGGTCACGTAAAGAGCGTGGTGAGATTGTTTCGGTTTGGAACGTTGCCCATAACGTGGGTGGCGGTTTGATCGGTCCACTATTCATCCTTGGTCTTTGGGCTTTTAACGACGACTGGCGTACCGCATTTTACGTTCCTGCTTTTTTTGCCACGTTGGTCGCGGTCTTTATCTGGATGACGGTTCGAGATACTCCTCAATCTTGTGGTCTTCCGTCGATTGAAGAGTACAAAGATGACTACCCAGATGATTACGATAAATCTCACGAACAGGAAATGACGGCGAAGGAAATCTTCTTCAAGTATGTGTTCAACAACAAGCTATTGTGGTCGATTGCGATTGCCAACGCGTTTGTCTACTTAATTCGATACGGCGTGCTGGACTGGGCACCGGTATACCTAAAAGAAGCGAAGGATTTCTCGGTCGATAAATCGTCGTGGGCTTACTTCCTGTATGAGTGGGCGGGTATCCCTGGCACGCTATTGTGTGGTTGGATTTCTGACAAGATATTCAAAGGTCGTCGTGCTCCTGCGGGTATTCTGTTTATGGCTCTTGTGACTGTTGCGGTTTTGGTTTATTGGTTCAATCCAGCAGGCAATCCGACGGTAGACATGCTGGCGCTGATCGCGATTGGCTTCTTGATTTATGGCCCTGTCATGTTGATTGGTTTGTACGCTCTTGAGTTAGCGCCGAAGAAAGCAGCAGGTACAGCTGCGGGTCTTACAGGATTGTTCGGTTACTTAGGTGGTGCCGTGGCAGCAAACGCCATTCTTGGTTACACGGTTGACCACTTTGGTTGGGATGGCGGTTTTATCATCCTAATCGGCTCATGTATCACTTCTATTGTGTGTTTGACCTATGCATTTTTAGGCGAACGCGCACATCACGATCAGAAAGCGCGCGAAAAAGAAGCAGTAGCGTAATATTTATTTAAAGAGGCAGTGGAATACTGCCTCTTCGCTTTATCAAGGAAATATCAATGAAAACAACGTCAGTATGCCTAACATTCTTAGCTCTGAGCTTATCGGCCGGAGCGATTGCCAAACCACTAGTTATTGCTCACCGAGGTGCCTCCGGTTATCTACCAGAGCATACGTTAGAAGCCAAAGCGCTTGCTTATGCCATGAAACCAGATTACATCGAACAAGATGTCGTGATGACCAAAGATGATCACTTAGTGGTACTGCATGACCATTACCTAGACCGAGTTACCGATGTTGCAGAGCGTTTTCCCGATCGCGCACGTAAAGATGGCCGTTACTACGCGATTGACTTTACTCTGGCAGAAATAAAATCTTTGCGAGTGACAGAAGGGTTCAATATCGATGACAACGGTAATAAGGTTGCAGGGTATCCAACTCGATTCCCAATGTGGAAATCTGATTTTACTGTCCCTACGTTTGCTGAAGAAATCGAGTTAATTCAGGGGCTAAACAAAACTCTGGGTTACGACATCGGTATCTACCCGGAAATCAAAGCACCTTGGTTCCACCGCCATGAAGGGAAAGACATTTCAAAAGCGGTTCTGAAAGTTTTGAAACAGTATGGCTATGATTCGCAAGACGACAACGTGTATCTGCAATGTTTTGACGCCAACGAACTTCAACGTATCAACAGCGAGTTGATGCCAGAAATGGGGATGGACCTAAAGCTTGTTCAGTTGATGGCTTACACCGACTGGAATGAAACTATGGTATACAACGGCGATACTGCAACGCCATATGACTACGATTGGATGTTCGAGGCGGGTGGTATGAAGAAAGTCGCCGGTTATGCAGAGGGGATTGGCCCTTGGAAACCGATGCTGGTGGATGATAAATCAACCCAAGATAACATCATTATCAAACCACTGATGAAAGCAGCAAAAGATGCCGGTTTACAGGTGCATCCTTATACTTTCCGTGCCGATCCAGGTCGTATTCCTGCTTACACTGATAGCTTCGAAGGCATGATGGATGTCTTCTACAATCAGGTGAAAGTCGATGGTTTGTTTACTGATTTTCCAGACAAAGCGGTAAGTTTCTTGAATAAGTAACGGATATCGAAAGTAACAGAAACAAAAATCCCCCAACCGTTTCCGGCTGGGGGATTTTTTATTCTAATTCAAAAAATTAGTTGTTTGAGTGCAGTTCGCTGTTCAGTTCAACCGCGCTCTTGTTCGCAAGACACTCAACCTGACCTGTTTGAGAGTTACGACGGAAGAGCAGGTCAGATACGCCAGCAAGGTCGCGAGCTTTAACGATTTCTACTTCGTTACCTTCTTTATCCAGCATACGAACTTTAGTACCAGCAGTTACGTACAGGCCTGACTCAAGAGTACAACGGTCGCCTAGTGGGAAACCAAGACCCGCGTTCGCGCCTAGTAGTGAGTTCTCACCGATAGAAACAACCACAGTACCGCCACCTGATAGTGTACCCATGATAGAAGCACCACCACCGATATCTGAACCGTTACCAACCACAACACCAGCAGAAATACGGCCTTCAACCATGCTCACGCCTGTTGTACCTGCGTTGAAGTTGA
>ERZ1673961.126-NODE-126-length-39016-cov-5.600934_pt1 | contig 39016 bp, 30 predicted proteins | sample MGYA00580189_ERZ1673961 | MGnify/ENA primary metagenome ERZ1673961 (study PRJEB41334, sample SAMN05608105) | rock metagenome | biome: terrestrial subsurface; feature: shale formation; material: shale | place: USA: Pennsylvania ... | reverse complement strand
CCATTAGAGCAACAAACTGCCTTTGAACAAGCAAGATCTTGCTTGTCGGGCAAGGTTCACGTCGCAAGTTCAGGTAACGAAAACACCGACTCAGGCCACTTGTTAATCTGTAGCACGTTGGTACACTTCTCTCTCATTTTTCGTCAAGGAAGGCTATTCTCATGAGCGCATTCGATAAATTAGTTAAACACTCTAAAAAGGTTTCTCACTTCAATCATTTGTCTGCCATCTGCGGCTGGGATCAAGCAGCGGTGATGCCAACGGGCGGCGCTCAGGCACGTTCAGAAGCGATGGCTGAGCTCTCTGTTCATATTCATGGTTTGATGACACAGCCGCAACTCAGTGACTGGTTTGCCGAAGCAGAAGCGGAAAGCCTCAATAGCGAACAAACCGCTGCCCTGCGTGAAATGAAACGCCATTGGCAACAAGCCAATGTATTACCTGAATCGTTGGTCGAAGCCAAATCGTTGGCTGGCTCGAAGTGTGAGCATGCCTGGCGATCTCAACGCAAAGCAAACGACTGGGTCGGTTTTGAAAAGAACTGGGCCGAAGTAGTTAAATTATCTCAAGAAGAAGCACAAATCCGCGCTGAAGCGACTGGCACCACACCTTACGATGCGATGCTGGAACTCTATGAACCCGGCACGACGACTGAATCTCTCAACCGCGTGTTCAGCGATGTAAAAAGCTGGCTACCAGAGATGATCGATCAAGCGATTGAGAAACAGCGTTCTGAATCGGTGTTAGAGCCTAAAGGTTACTACCCAGCACAGAATCAGAAAGCGCTCGGCCTTGATGTCATGAAGCTGCTTCAATTCGATTTCGACCATGGTCGTTTGGATGAAAGTGTCCACCCATTCTGCGGTGGCGTGCCAAGCGATGTACGTATTACCACTCGCTACAACGAAACTGAATTTGTACAGTCACTGATGGGTATCGTGCATGAAACGGGTCACGCTCGTTACGAGCAAGGATTGCCAAAACATCTGGCAGGAACTCCGGCAGGTGAAGCGCGTTCGATGGGTATCCATGAATCACAATCCCTGTTCTTTGAAATGCAGTTGGGTCGCAGCCCGGCGTTTATCGATCACTTGGCGCGTCTTGCTGCTGATCACTTTGGCGCTCACAATGACAAAGTGTTTCAAATCGACAACATTCAAAAGCTGTATACACGAGTGAAGAAAGACTTTATTCGTGTCGATGCCGATGAACTAACCTACCCTGCACACGTTATTCTGCGTTATGAAATTGAGCGCGATCTGATGAACGGCGTGATCAAGCATACCGATGTGCCTGAACTGTGGGACGAGAAAATGCGCGCGTCTTTAGGCCTCAGCACCAAAGGCAACTTTCAGAACGGATGTATGCAGGACATTCATTGGACAGACGGCAGCTTCGGCTACTTCCCAAGCTACACCTTGGGTGCGATGTACGCCGCTCAGTTTATGGCAACCATGAAGCAGAGTGTTGATGTGGACGCGGCAATTCGCAGCGGCGACCTGTCTCCTATCTTCGCTTGGCTACAAAGCAACATTTGGAGCAAAGGCAGTCTGTTAACAACAGACGAGCTCGTTAAACAAGCGACAGGTGAGACGCTCAACGCCAAGCATTTCAAAGCTCACCTCGTACAACGTTACATTGCTTAAATCTGTCTTAGGCCACAACGATCACCACCTTCACAGAAGGTGTTTAGGGATAGAAAATAAAAAACCAGCCAAAAGGCTGGTTTTTTCATTGAGTTTTAACGTCGACTTATAGGAAGTGGAACGTTGCGTTCAGGCTGAACGTATCGATGCTGTCTTTGTCCAGCTCGTATTTGTGGTAGCTGGCACCAACAGAGAATGGGCCCATGATGAAGTATTCAGCGCCAACACCGTACATGATATCGATGTCGTCATCTTTGTTACCGTTTACTTCCGTTTTCCATGAGTGCAGACCACCACGTGCATAGACGTGCAGAGGACCAAAGTCGATGCTTGGCTTCAGTGCAAAGTAAACGGTTGATACAGAGATGTCTGAACCGTTGTCTTTGAAGTCACCAAAATCGGTATAACCTGCTTCAACACCGATGAATGGCAGAATGCCAGTACCAGCGTGAATGGTGTAAGAAGTGCTAGTGTCGCCTTTGTAATCCGCCTGACCAACAGACGCACCACCGTAAATCCAAGAGTCAGCCAGCGCTGTTGAAGATACACCGATCAGAGCCAGTGCCAGTAAAGTCTTTTTCATGATTAACCTTCTCATCGTTATGAGGCAATGCTCCCTGCGGCCATTCATTGCCATGTTGCGCCAAATTATAGTGATATTGATAAGCTATGCAAATACTGTACCCGGGTTAGCGTCAGAAACCCGGGCCAGGGTTAACAGGCATCGATGGCGTTTTTCACACGCTTATCGGATACCGGATACGGCGTACCCAGCTGCTGAGCAAAGAAGCTCACGCGCAGCTCTTCCAACATCCAGCGGATCTCCTTCACGTTCTCCGGCACGACCATGCCTTTCGGTATCTTGTTCAGCAGTTCCTGATAGTCTTTCGCCACCGATTCAATCTTCAACATGTGCAAACGGTCTTTGTTCGGGTCAATCGGCAGTTTTTCCATTCGGCGTTCTATGGCCTTCATGTAACGCAGAATGTCCGGCAGACGTTTCCAGCCACACTCTGTCGCGAATCCTTTGAAGATAAGCCCTTCAATTTGCGCTTTGATGTCAGAGAGCGCAAACGCCATGGTGAAATCGATTTTCCCTTTCAGGCGTTTGTTGATGTTATAAGCGGTGGTCAGAATGGTTTCCACTTGTTTGGCGATATCCACCACAGTGTCACCCAGTTCTGCGCGCACAAACTCTTTCAACGCTTCAAACGCTTCCGGTTGCCACGCCATACCACCATGCTGCTCGATCAGTTTGTCGATGCCACACGCAATGCAGTCATCAATCAGATCCATCACTTTGCCATACGGGTTGAAGTACAGACCCAGTTTGGACTTGTTCGGCAAGTTACTGTGCAGATATTTAATAGGCGACGGCACGTTGAGCAGAATTAAGCGGCGCTGGCCTTCACGCATGGCATTATTCTGCTCCTGCTCGGTTTCGAACAGTTTGATTTCTACACTATCTTTGTTGTCCACCAGCGCAGGGAACGCTTTGACTTCAAAGCCACCACGTTTTTGCTGATAGACACGTGGCAGTTCGCCAAACGACCAGGTGTGCAGGTTTTTCTGCTCGATATCATCGTCAGCGACCTGCGAAAGTGTTTCCTGAACTTTCTCTTTCAGACATTCTTTCAGTTCGTGCAGATCTTTATTTTCATTCAGCTTGCGATTGCGATGATCAACGGCGCGGAACGTGACTTTCAGATGGTCAGGCACTTGTTCCCATTTCCAGTCGTCGCGCAATACTTCCACTCCTGTCATCCGGCGCAGCTCTTTTTCGAGCGCATCCAATAGCGGCGCTTCCATTGGCTTAACACGTGCGAGGAAGGCATCGGCGTAGTTTGGCGCCGGCACAAAGTTTTTGCGCAGCGTTTTTGGCAGCGACTTAATCAGGCTCACCACCAATTCATGACGCAGGCCCGGGATCTGCCAGTCAAAGCCTTGCGGTTCAATCTGGTTCAGGATTGGCAGCGGAATATGAACGGTGACACCGTCACTGTCATCGCCCGGCTCAAACTGGTAGCTCAGCTTGAGTTTAATGCCGTTCTGATGCCAGAAGTTGGGGTAATCCAGATCCGTGATGTGGCTGGCGTCGCCCTTAAACAGCATCTCTTTTTCAAAGTTAAGCAGCTCTGGATTTGCTTTACTTGCCCCTTTCCACCAACTGTCAAAATGACGGCCTGAAACCACGTCCGTGCCGACACGTTGATCGTAAAACTGGAACAGCTCTTCATCGTCGACCAGAATATCGCGGCGGCGAGATTTATGTTCAAGCTCTTCCACCTCCTGCAGCAATGCACGGTTTTGTTTGAAGAAAGCGTGTTTGGTTTCCCATTCGCCTTCCACCAGCGCACTGCGGATAAAGATTTCACGGCTGAGCGGCGCGTCGATATTGCCATAGTTCACCAGACGTTTCGGAACAATCGGCACTCCGTACAGCATCACTTTTTCATACGCCATGACTGCCGCACGTTTTTTCGACCAATGCGGTTCGCTGTAGCTACGTTTGATAAGGTGCTTAGCCAGCGGTTCAATCCATTCTGGTTGAATCTTCGCAACCATACGCGCCCACAGCTTAGAGGTTTCGACCAGTTCAGCCGCCATGACCCACTTCGGCTGTTTCTTGAACAGACCCGATGCAGGGAAGATATTAAAGCGCGCGTTGCGAGCACCGTGATACTCGTTTTTCTCTTGATCTTTCGCACCGATGTGCGACAGCAGGCCAACCAGAATCGCGCTGTGTACGCCTTCGTAGCTACCCGGTTCATCGTTCAGTTTGTATTCCATTTCGCGCATCGACTGATGCAATTGGAAATACACATCCTGCCATTCGCGAACACGAAGATAGTTTAGGTAATCCTGCTTACACTGGCGGCGGAAATGGTTGCTGCTCAGTGCCTTTTGCTGCTGCTTGAGGTAGTCCCACAAATTCACCAGCGTAAGGAAATCCGACTCTTCGTGGTGGAAGCGGCGATGTTTGTCATCCGCAGATTGCTGTTTGTCGCTCGGGCGCTCACGCGGATCCTGAATCGACAAACCCGAAGCAATCACCATCACTTCTTTCAGACAGCCAAAACGCGGCGCTTCGAGAACCATGCGCGCTAAACGCGGGTCAATTGGCAGGCGAGCCAGTTTGCGGCCGACTTCAGTCAGACGTTTCTTCGGATCGTTGGCATCAGCATTGATGGCGCCCAGCTCTTCAAGCAGGCGCACGCCATCCTGAATGTTGCGCTTATCCGGCGCTTCCACAAACGGGAATGCTTCAATGTCGCCCAGTCCCAGCGCAGTCATTTGCAGGATAACTGACGCTAAGTTGGTCCGCAGAATCTCAGGATCGGTAAACTCCGGACGAGAAACAAAATCGTCCTCGGAATAAAGGCGGATACAGATGCCTTCTTCCACACGACCACAGCGACCTTTACGCTGGTTGGCACTTGCTTGTGAAATCGGTTCGATCGGCAAACGCTGCACCTTGGTGCGGTAGCTGTAGCGGCTGATACGCGCCGTACCCGGGTCAATCACGTATTTAATGCCCGGTACGGTCAGCGACGTTTCTGCTACGTTGGTGGCCAGAACAATGCGTCGGCCCGAGTGAGGCTGGAAGATCTTATTCTGCTCACCCGCCGACAAACGGGCGTACAGTGGCACAATTTCCGTGTCACGCAGTTTTCGTTTGGCCAGCGCGTCCGCGGTATCACGGATTTCACGCTCACCGTTCATGAAGATCAGAATATCGCCCAGACCTTCATCGCACAGTTCATCAACCGCTTCGAAAATGCCTTCCAGCTGGTCGCGATCACTTTCATCTTCGCCTGCAAGCGGACGATAGCGAGTCTCCACCGGGTAAGTACGACCGGATACTTCAATGATCGGTGCGCCATTGAAATGGTTAGAAAAGCGCTCTGGATCAATGGTCGCAGAGGTAATGATGATTTTCAGATCCGGACGACGCGGCAGCAGTTCTTTCAGGTAACCCAGAATGAAGTCGATGTTAAGGCTGCGCTCGTGCGCTTCATCGATAATGATGGTGTCGTACTGATTAAGAAAACGGTCGTGCTGAATCTCCGCCAGCAGAATACCGTCGGTCATCAGTTTGATTTGAGTCTGGTCAGAAATCTGGTCGTTAAAACGTACCTTATAGCCGACAAAGCCACCCAGCTCAGTTTCCATCTCTTCCGCAATGCGGTTGGCCACCGAGCGCGCTGCCAGACGACGAGGCTGAGTATGACCAATCAGGCCAAATTTTCCGCGCCCAAGCTCGGCACAGATTTTCGGTAGCTGCGTAGTTTTACCTGAGCCGGTTTCACCTGCGACAATCACCACCTGATGCTCTTCAATCGCCTTAGCAATGTCGTCACGTTTTTGGCTGACTGGCAGCAGTTCCGGGTATTCGATTTTGATTTTTTGAGCCATACGCTGCTCAACAGTCATCATCGACTGCGCAATCTCGAGCGCGATTTCGTCAAACACAGCGTGGCGCGCTTGTTCATTTTTGATTTTGCTTGCGCCAGTGATTCGCTTGTTAAAACGAAAGCGGTCTTTAATCAGGCACTGTTTCAATGCCTTTTTCAGCGATTCCGCGCTGTTCGCTTTCGCAACCGCTGACTTTTCTGTATTGGGCTGTGACTGAGTCAAAGCGTTTCCTATTCTTTTCATTCAACAAAACTGCGCGGATTGTATCACAGTCTTTAGGCCGCGTAGGAACTTGCGCTTATTCAAATTTTTTGAATGAGTTCAGCAAATCTTCCTACTTATCTTGTGGGCGGGGTCTCACTAAGATGACACCATCAACGTGATAACCACAGTTAAGGAACAAAACATGTCTCGTGTACTCGCTCTTAAATCAAGCATCCTGGGTGACTATTCTCAATCAAGCAAACTGCTTGATGCTTATCTGACCAAGTTCAACCAAGACGAACTGAACGTGCGTGACCTGGCTGCTGAGCCACTGCCAGTACTGGACTTCTCTGTTGCCACTGCACTGCGCGCAACGGAAGATCTGTCTGAAGAGCAGCAAAAAGTCGTTGCTCTGTCTGACGAACTGATCGCTGAAGTGAAAGCAGCAGATACTCTGGTTATCGCAGCGCCAATGTACAACTTCACGATTCCGACTCAGCTGAAAAACTGGTTCGATTTGATTGCTCGTGCCGGCGTAACGTTCAAATACACTGAAGCAGGCGTACAAGGCCTGATTGAAGGTAAGAAAGCGGTTGTGATCACCACTCGCGGTGGCATTCACAAAGATTCAGCAACAGATAACGTGACGCCTTACCTGAAAACCATTCTGGGTTTCGTTGGTATCACTGAAGTTGAGTTCGTGTACGCAGAAGCGCTGAACATGGGCGAAGAGCCTGCAGCGAAAGGCATCGAGTCTGCGAAATCTCAACTAGAAGCGATCGCTCTGTAATTCTCAAGGGTGCGATGCATCCTTTTGATTGAGAGAAACTGAAGGAATCGTTTCTCTTACTATCTCTAAATAAAAGTCCTAAGCCAAAGCAGCTCCTTGAAAGAGCTGCTTTTTTTTGCTTCCTCACAATAACTCCTCCACCATCCAGACTACTACTTAAGTGGTAATTTACGGATATAGGTTACATTTTAACCACAACTTTTTTGTGGGAACTACATGCATATATACACTTAACTTCGGAAGTAGAGCAGTCGTCATACACAACAATTATGCAGCAATGTCCTGCATTCCTAACAGTGAACGAGGTTCATTATGGAAAACGAACGGTTGACTAGACGGCCAACTGCGTGGCTCCTTTGCGCGTTAATGGCTTTGTTTACCCTCACTCTGTCCCTCCCCCTTTCTGCACAACCCAAAGCCTTGGTGATGAAACCTTTTGAGCAGCTCAGTGAAGAGAGCAAGGCCTGCGCCGCCTGTCATAAGGATGAAAACCCGTCAATTTACGCCCAGTGGGGGCGCTCCAAACATTACGGCGCCAACGTGGGGTGCTATGAGTGTCACCAGGCATCACCGGACGATCCGGATGCGATCAAACACGAAGGCTACAACATCGCGGTGATTGTTTCGCCCAAAGATTGTGGCAACTGTCATACTCAGGAAGTACAGGAATTCTCTGCCAGTCACCACGCCAAAGCCGGGCAAATCATTGGCTCATTGGATAACTTCCTCGCGGAGGTGGTGGAAGGCGCCAACGTGCTGAACGGCGCCTCTCCGGCTGCGGTCAACGGCTGTTGGCAGTGCCATGGCTCAGAAGTCAAAGTGCTGGAGAACGGTGATCTGGATCCTGCAACCTGGCCAAATACCGGGATCGGCCGAATCAATCCGGACGGCTCTGTCGGTGCTTGTTCTGCATGTCACCAACGCCACGAGTTTGAAATGGTTCAGGCGCGCCGTCCTGAAGCGTGCGGCAAATGTCACTTGGGTCCGGATCACCCCCAAAAAGAAATTTACGAAGAGTCCAAACACGGCATCAACTTCTTTGCGCATGTGGATCGCATGAATCTCGATTCTTCCAAATGGATTGTCGGTGAAGACTACGATTCCGCTCCAACCTGCGCCACTTGTCATATGTCAGCCACCCGCGAATTGCCCGTCACACACGATGTCGGCAACCGTATTTCCTGGACCCTGCGCCCTGCCGTCTCGGAAAAAATCGATGCCAAAGACAAAGCGTTGGGTAAAGAGACCAAGTCCTGGCAAGATCGCCGCGCCGATATGCAGAACGTGTGTGAATCGTGCCATACCAAATCGATGGTGGATAACTTCTATCAGCAGTTTGACTCTCTGGTGAATCTGTACAACGACAAGTTTGCCAAACCCGGCAAAGCCTTGATGGATACATTGATGAAGGAAGGCATGCTGACCGAAACTGGTTTTGACGAAGAGATCGAATGGACCTGGTTCTATCTGTGGCACCACGAAGGACGTCGCGCTCGTCACGGCGCCGCAATGCAGGCACCGGACTATGTGCAGTGGCACGGCCTGTTTGAAGTCGCGGAACGGTTCTACAGTCAGATGGTTCCTCAGTATCTCGAGGTGGTTGAAAAAGCGGAACACAAAGGCAATGTGGAAGGTGCGAAACGAGCACGCAGCGTGCTGGACGATATTCTGTCGCGTCCTGAACACGCTTGGTTCACGGGCAACGAACCCGAAGAAGTGAAACGTGCGCGCAAAGCAGCTCAGGACGCCTTTAAAGCGCGTTACCTCGACGAAAGCAAATAACTCAGCGCCGACGGTTCGGGCACAAGCCGTGCCTGAACCTCTCTGGAGGAATTATGGGAGAGACATCCCCCGCTAAAACGTCGAGGCTTAAACGGCTTTGGCAATGGCTGAAAAAGCCATTATTGCTTGGCATTCCGATTGGTGTGTTCGTGTTATTGGCGGGTGCCGCCAGCTTTCAGGGCGTGATGGTGGCATCGAATCAGAACGCGTTCTGCTTTAGTTGTCACCTGAGCATGGACACCATCGTGCAGGAGTATCAAGCCTCGCCGCACTACGTGGATGAAAACACCATTCACGCCACTTGCGCTGACTGCCACGTGCCGCACGAGTTTATCGACAAAATGAAAGTGAAAATTGTCGCCACTGCCGACATCTACCACATGTTGGTCGGAACCATTACCAAGGAAAACTTCGAGCAACACCGGCCACGGCTGGCACAAATGGTGTGGGACGATATGGTCGCCAACGATTCGGCCAATTGCCGTCATTGTCATGTCGGCGATAACTTTGATCTGAGCAAACAACCGCAACGCGCTCGGCTCAATCACGAGCAAATGACCAAGCGCGGCGAAACCTGCATCGATTGCCATACTGGCATCGCGCACAAACGTATCACCATTGAATAATTGTCTGGATTACAAAGCTTCTCTATCAAGCCACCTGAACGGTGGCTTTTCTTTGCGACAACACGCGATGTTGGCTCGATCACTCATTTATTGAGCAATCAACAAAAATAACCTTTAGTTTTCAAGCGAATTGGCCGCTAAAATACAGACATACTCCGATTTGACTGATTGAACTGTGAAAGCATCCGAACTCAAAGCACTTTTAAATTCTCTGCCCGATGATTGCGACCCTGATGTTGTGATGGGTGAAGTGTGGCTTCCCGAACAACTGGTCAATGTCCAGTTGGACGATAAGCTGCTGTTTCTCGAGTTCGATAACGCACCTGAAGAGGGGGAAGGCGAAGAGGAAGGTCGCGGTTTTGTCGAACACGAAGTGGAGCTTATTCGTGAACAAGTGATGCACATTTTACAAGACGATTGCGCAACCCGAGCCAAAGCTGAGGCATTATTAGCGCTGATGTTAGTTGCCCATGAGCGAACCAGTTCAGAATTCATCGAAATGCTGGGCTCTATGGAAGAGGAAAACTAGGAGCCATTTTGACGCATTATCAAACCACATCACTGCCCTTTTTACTGGCGGGACCTATCGTTCGAAAGAGTTCTGCAAACGAGCTGGTGATCTGGTTTGCCACTTCAGAGGCACCTCAAGGCCAGCTTGAATTATTCACTCCCGATTCTACTGCTCCGCTGGTAAGTCATCCATTTGCCGACACGCAAAGCTACCAAATTGGCGAACACGCTTGGGTATGCCAGGTGCAGATTAAACACCATTTCACACTTGAAACGCTTTATCAGTACGAACTGGTGACCCAGTATGGCGCGGTAAGTGAGCTTTATCCTGACCTGCGTTACAAGGGAGAAACTCGTTTTTCGCTGTGGCTTTCTGGCAAAGCCGATCATGTACTGCATGGTTCGTGTCGCAATCCACATCATTTTGCTAAAGACGCATTGGTGACCGCCGACGAGCACATCGAACGCTTGCCTGCCAACGAACGTCCGGACCTTTTGATGATGAGCGGCGATCAGATCTACGCCGACCACGTTGCCGGGCCAACACTTTACGCGATTCACAGTGTGATTGAGCGTTTGGGGCTGTATACCGAAACCTTTGAGCAATCGCCCGTCGCCAACAGTGAGGCCTTGTACCAACATGCGCACTGTTTTTACGGCCGAGACCAACTTCTGCCACACTCCATCGGCGAACAACGCTTTTTTGATCGCCTGCTGCCGCGCAAACCCACGCCGATATTCAGTTCTACCGACAATGACAACCATCTGATCTCACTGGCGGAATTCTTTGCCATGTATCTGCTGATGTGGTCGCCAGCCTTGTGGCAGGATATTCACTTTGATGACAGCGATATCTTGCAACTGGCAAACGCAACCCATCGCATTCCGGCCGACAAGCTCACCGAATGGCAAAATGAGCTGAAGAACATTCGCGAGTTTGCTTCTGGGTTGGGCCAGGTTCAACGGCTGATGGCCCACCTGCCGACCTATATGATCTTTGACGATCACGATGTCACCGATGACTGGAATCTCACCGTTGGTTGGGAACAAGCCGCCTACAGTAATGCTTTTTCCAAGCGCATCATCGGCAACGCCCTGATCAGCTACTGGTTATTTCAAGGCTGGGGGAACGAGCCGGACAACTTCGACACCGCGTTCCATCAACTCGCAGCGGCTTATTGTCGGTCTCCGCAACCCTCAACTCAGGATGCGTGGATTGCACACCTCTACCCGTTCGAAAAGTGGCACTACACTACAGACACCTCACCGAAGATGGTGGTCCTGGATACCCGCACACGGCGCTGGCGCTCTGAATCACGCATGAATAAACCCTCAGGACTGATGGACTGGGAAGCGATGATGGAGTTTCAGCAAGCGCTGATGAACGAAGATAAAGTGATCATTGTGTCAGCAGCGCCGATGTTCGGCGTCAAATTCATTGAAGCGCTGCAACGCATGATGACCTGGCTCGGCAAACCGCTGGTCATAGACGCCGAAAACTGGATGGCGCACCCCGGTAGCGCCAACACACTGGTGAGTATTTTTACTCACACCAAAACGCCGTCCAACTATGTGATTTTGTCGGGCGATGTGCACTATTCGTTCGCCTACGACATTCAACTGCGCTCAAGAAAATCGAGTCCGAATATTTTCCAGATTACCTGTAGCGGTATCAAAAACCAGTTTCCAGAACCCCTGCTCTCATTCTGCGATACCATGGACCGCCTGCTCTACAGCCCACGTTCTCCTTTGAACTTGCTCACCAAACGCAAGCGGTTAAAAATCCGCAAACGCGCGCCGAGCTCAGAAAAAATCAAACTATTAGTGAACTGTGCAGCGATTGGAGAACTCAAACTAGATAAGAGTGGCAAACCGAGTTCGGTGGCAATCCTCACCAGTGATGGCCAACGTATTACTTTTGCGCCGACTCAGCAACGTTCAAAGACTCACGATTAGGCCATTTGGGTTGTGAAATGGAACGCTCGTCGCCATCTATACTTAAACCAACGATTTTTGAAAAGGCATCACTTATGTTCAATGCGATTACTTCACTGTTTAAACAATTGCTCGACGGTCAGGATCTGAGTCGACAGAAGCAGAGCCCGAACCTCGCCATTGCATGCTTACTGAGTGAAGTGGCAGGTGCCGACCATCAGATTGATGACAAAGAGCAGCAAGCGAAACTCACGCTGCTTCAGCGTCTGCTCGGTCTTGACGAGAGTGAAGCTAATTTACTTATCGACAGTGCGGACGAACAGATTCGCCAGTCGGCTTCACTGTATGATTTTACTTCACAGCTGCGTGAACTGACTCAGGAAACCCGCTTTGAACTTATCAAAGCGATGTGGGAAGTCGCGCACGCCGACGGCGAGATCGATCCACTGGAAGATGCTGTGATTCGCAAAGCCGCTGAGCTGCTCTATGTCGATCACAGTCAGTTTATTCGCGCCAAACTGATGGTTACAGACGGTAAATAACGGCTTTGGATGGAAAAAGAAAAAGCGCAGTCAACACTGCGCTTTTTAATTGGTCGTATTTCTAATACCGTCTAGCCTAAGACGTTGTTAGCATCATTTTCCCGATTTGCTGATGGAGAAGATTAACGATCGTGCATGACAGAAAGATTACCGCTTTTTGAACAAGCAGTTACAGCATCGTCAACGCGAGCCTGGCCAGATTATAAGCATCCACATAGCCGGAGTGCTGACGCCCTTCCCACTCGATGCCTTTCGCTTCCTGAGCGGCACGATGGCCAATTCGCTTGTCCTTCAGCCGATTCTGAATCCGGTAAAGTGTGGCCAGATTAACAAACTCTTGAAACGGTACGTCGATTCCTTTAGCACGACACTCGTTAATCAGGATCAGATCATCGCGTCCCCAAGATGCATAAATCTTCTGTGAGCCGCCAAAATTTTTCACCATCGATTGAATCACAGCCGCCAAAGGTCGGCCCTGCTTTTCAATCTTACGCGGCGTGATACCCGTTAACTCGGCGCAAAACAGCGACACTTCATCCTGTTCTGGTTTCACGTAGTACTGAGCACGTTTGACGATTTCACCTGCAGTTAAATCAATCTCAGCCAGACCCACTTCAATGATCTCACCTGTGGTGCCCACTCCGTTTTCATTCCAACAGCACATTTCCAAATCGAAGCACACGACCCGGTTATAGTTCATTGCCAAATCCAGTCCTCTGTCGAAAAATTCAAAGCGCGCTATGTTACCCAACTCTGTGAAAAAACTCGACGCCCAATCGGCAATTTAGTCAGCAATTGAGACCTGATTTCGCCCTTTTGCTTTACTTTCGTACAACATAGTGTCGGCGCGTTGCAACAGTTCCTGCTCGGAATACCCTTCATTGATGGCCGCCCCGATACTCAGCGAAACCGAAAGCTGGTGATAATCGGTGTCAAAGCGGCTTAACTCCACTGTGCGCCGAATCGTTTCCAGATAGCTCTTCAATTGCTCTGGCTCCGTCACATGACAGAGTATCGAAAACTCATCACCACCAGTGCGAACGAAGATATCCGCAGGATCGAGCAGAGTTTCGATGGTTTTCGTCACAGCAACCAGCACCTGATCCCCGGCCAGATGGCTGTAGCGGTCGTTAATCGACTTGAAGTTGTCGATGTCAAAACTGACCAGAGTAAATGGCTTCTGGTCGCGCACATACACATCGAGAATCCGGTTAAACGCGCGGCGGTTAAAAATACCCGTCAAGCTGTCGTGTTCTACCATAAAACGCAGCTCTTTGGTCCGTTCTTCCAATTTGGAATTGAGCGTCTCTTTTTCACGGATCAGCAAATGGCTCACAAAACCCAACAGCAATGCAATCATGCTGCCACCAATACCAAGCCCAATCAGTACCCATTTATCATTCTGAGTTAACGGCTGAGGGAGACGAAAGTCCACCAACCATTCGCGATTCGGCAATTCAACTCTACGAGTCACCTGAAGGCCTTCACCGTGAATCCAGTTGTTGCTCTGATAGAGCACCGGATCATCTTCAGAATCAAAACCAGTATCGACCACACGCAGTGCCATCTGGTGCTCTGCGGCCGTTTTGAGAACCAATTCATCAAAGTAGACCGACAGACGAATTACACCCACCATCACACCCAGTAAATGATGACGATACTGATCAAACACCGGATGATAAATCAGTAATCCATCTTTGGGGGTTGACGAGTCTCGGCCATCCTGAAGGAGCCGAATTTTGTCAGAGACACTGGGATTGGTGGTGGTTGAAATATAGTCCAACACGAATTCAAAGCGTTTACGTGATGAATAAAAGCCCAGCAGGTCGATGTTCACTGGCGTCCGGGGAAAAATATCGGTCACCGCAAAGATAGGCTCACCTTTCAGTTGATAACCATATACGATTTTACCGCCTTCAGGCACCGTATAAATCGTAAAGCCTGGATAACGTTTTGCCATCTTGGCTTCATAGGCTGGTATATCTTGGACTTCGATTCGCTGTAACCACTGCAAACCGATTAAACTTTTTGAACCAGAGAGAACGTCACTGGCGTAAATGCGAAAACGACTCCAATTCATCGGACTGACGCTGTGAAAGAAATTGGCACCTGAACCGATGAAATGAATATCACTGTTCACAAACTGCTGCAGTGATTGCACCTGTCGATCCGCCAAGTTCTCAAACATCGTTTTGGTATAACGCTGCTGCACGAGATAAGCCACAGAGACAACACCAACGGTAAACAATAAAGTGAGCAAAGTAATGCTAAATGGCAGGAAATTTTTGAATTTTTTAGTCATAAAGCCTGAAACTTAACGGTAGATAGGTTGTGTTTACCTTTAACTCTCTAGCACGTCAACAACCCATTTGACAATCTATTGATATGACTCAAATTACATAAAAATTCCAACTATCAGATGACACATGATGCGTAATAAACTGCGCTCATTTATGTTAGCACTGACATTTTGTTTAAAAGATCGGCTATCAAACCGGTTGGAAAGTGAGAATCTGCCTTTTCTGCAAGCCTTGAGCCTTGAATATGGTAATATCCGCCCTTATTTTTTGCTAAATTCTGACTATTCTGTGCAATGGATTTTACAACCGTTCATTGCCTACCTACATCTACAGAGATTTCATCATGAACTTCGATTTACATTTGATTCCAACAACCTTCGATATGCTTCATGCCGGTTTAGCTGCATCCAGCGTCCTTTTGCTGATCCTTGCGGTATCACGCAAGTCGAAAATCATCGAGAAAGTCGTAGAGAAGCCGGTTGAAAAAATCGTCGAAGTGGAAAAACCCGTCGAGAAGATCGTCGAAGTCGAAAAAATCGTTGAAGTCGAAAAAGTGATCGAAAAAGTGGTGGAAGTTGAATCCAAACTGGCCACGGCTTCTACTGACTCTGCGATGCAACTACTTTCCCTATTCCAACAGGAAGCACGCCTGATCGACTTCCTGAAAGAAGACGTCACTAGCTTCTCTGATGAAGAAGTGGGCGCAGCGGCACGCGTTATCCACGCTGGCGGCCAAAAAGTACTGAAAGAGTATGTGGCGCTGACTCCGGTTCGCAGCGAAGACGAAGAGTCTCGCATTACTATCGCGGAAGGCTTCAACCCACAAGAAGTTCGCCTGACAGGTAACGTTACTGGCAACGCACCGTTTACCGGTACACTGATCCACAAAGGCTGGAAAGCTGAATCAATGACACTGCCAAAACTGGCGGAAAACTACGATGCTTCGATTATTGCCCCTGCTGAGGTAGAGCTGTAATGGAACACAACACCACTCAAGCAACTTCTGAAACCACAGCGAAATACAGCGTAGGTATCGACTTGGGTACCACGCACTGCGTGTTGTCGTATGTAGATACACAAACCGAAGACGCACGTGTTGAAGTGATGGCGATTCCTCAAATGACGGCGCCGGGCACGGTCGAAGATCGCATGCAACTGGGCTCTTTCTTGTATCAGCCGCACGAACATGAAATGTCTACCAGTTCTCGTCGTCTGCCTTGGACTGACGAACCCAAAGCGCTGGTGGGTGCGATTGCACGTAATCTGGGCTCTAAAACGCCGATTCGTCTGATTGCCAGCGCAAAATCATGGCTGTGCCATGCTGGCGTGAACCGCCGCGACGCATTCCTGCCACAAGGCAGCCCGGAAGATGTTGAGAAAGTCTCTCCCCTGCGCGCGACCGAATTGTATCTGGAACATTTAAAAGATGCGTGGAATCACGCACACCCGCAGCATCCGCTGGCCGAACAAGAAGTCACCATCACGGTTCCGGCTTCATTTGACCCGGCTGCGCGCGATCTGACGGCAGAAGCGGCACGTAATGTGGGCTTTGTTCACCTGACGCTGCTGGAAGAACCTCAAGCGGCACTTTACAGCTGGATCGATAACAGCAACGACGAATGGCGCAACGAAGTCAATGTCGGTGATGTTGTATTGGTGGTCGATATCGGCGGTGGTACCACTGACTTGTCTCTGGTGGAAGTCACCGAAGACGACGGCAACCTGACGCTCAATCGCATTGCCGTGGGCGAGCACATTCTGCTGGGCGGCGACAACATGGATTTGGCGCTGGCGTACCGTTTGAAGATGAAACTGGCACAGGAAGGCAAAGAGCTGCAACCTTGGCAAGTTCAAGCCATGACTCACGCTTGCCGTGACGCCAAAGAAGCGCTGCTGAGCGATTCGGAACTGCAATCGGTGCCGATCGTGGTGCCAAGTCGTGGCTCTAAACTGCTGGGGGCAACGCTGAAAACGGAACTGACCAAGCAGGAAGTTCAGCAAACACTGGTAGACGGTTTCTTCCCACAAGTGACCATCTCTGAGCATCCGGTCCAAAAACCGCGTGGTGCCCTGACTCAAATGGGTCTGCCTTATGCACAAGATGCGGGTGTTACCCGTCACATTGCCGCGTTTTTGGCCAAACAAGCCAATGCACAAGGCCAAGCGGAAGCCGCACCATTTAATATGGCTGGCATTCCGGGTATGCCAGCATCAAGCATCGAATTCATCAAGCCTACCGCGATTTTGTTTAACGGTGGCGTACTCAAATCTGACCTGCTGGCGAATCGCCTGTTCACCACGATTAACCAATGGCTGACCAACTCAGACAGTCCGGTTGCGAAACGACTGACTGGTCTGGATTTGGATCTGGCAGTGGCCAGCGGTGCGGCTTACTACGGATCCGTTCGTCGTGGCCAAGGCGTGCGTATCCGCGGCGGTATCGCGTCGGCTTACTACGTGGGTATCGAAAGCGCAATGCCAGCGATTCCGGGTATGGCTCCTCCAATGGAAGCCCTGTGTGTGGCACCGTTTGGGATGGAAGAAGGCTCAAGCGTCAATGTCCCAAGTCAGGAGTTTGGCCTGATCATCGGCCAGCCAGTGCACTTCCAGTTCTTTGGTTCAACAGTTCGTCGCGACGATGTTGCCGGAACACACCTTGATTACTGGGCTCCAGAAGAGCTGGAAGAACTGCCAGAAATTCAGGTTACGCTACCAGTCTCAGAAGGTCGCCGTGAAGGCGAAGTGGTGCCGGTCACTCTGGCGTCACGTGTTACTGAACTAGGCACGTTGTATCTTGAAGCGATAGCCTCGGATAACGGTCAGAAATGGCACGTAGAATTTGATGTGCGCGAAGGCAGCAACGAGCAGCTTGCTCAGGAACACCATCACTAATTAAAACGGCACCTTTCGGGGTGCCGTTCCTCTATCCGCGAAGTCGAGGTTTATTATGACAACACCGCGCTTTCTGGTCGGGATCGATTTAGGGACGACCAACACCGTCGTCGCATTCTGTGAACTTAACGATGATCTCGAAAACGCTCCGGTTGAGCTGTTTCCTATTGACCAACTGATTGGTCCTGGTGAAGTGGTTCGTAAGCCGCTGCTGCCCTCTTTCCGTTACCATCCTGCGGCGGGACAGATCGCCGACAGCGACCTGACCTTACCGTGGGAACACCAACCAGTCGAAGGCGACCTGCCACAGGTGGTCGTCGGACAGTGGGCGCGTGATTTGGGCGCGAAAGTGGAAGGCCGTCAGGTATCGAGTGCCAAAAGCTGGCTCTCGCACCAAGGCGTCGATCGCGAGCAACCGATTCTGCCTTGGGCGGGTGCGGCTGACATAGAGAAAGTCTCGCCAGTCATCGCCAGCGCCAGTTATCTCAATCACATCCGTCAGGCATGGAACCACCGCCATCCTGGCAACCGATTGGAAGATCAGGACGTGGTCGTGACGGTACCGGCATCGTTTGACGAAACGGCTCGAAAACTCACACTGGAAGCGGCACGTCTTGCAGGTTTGAACCGGATTGTGTTACTCGAAGAACCACAGGCAGTCTGCTATGACTGGTACGCCCGTCACAAAGAGAGCGCATCCGAACAACTGGCCAGCTTGCCGTTGATTCTGGTGTGTGATGTCGGCGGCGGGACCACTGACCTTAGCTTGATTGAGGCTAAGTTCGAAAACGATCAACTGGCGCTGAACCGCATCGGAGTTGGCGAACATTTGATGCTCGGTGGTGATAACCTTGACCTTGCATTGGCTCACTTAGCGGAATCGCGCTTTAATCAGGGCAAAAAACTGACCGCTTCCGGCCTGACCAAATTGATCCAGCAAACTCGTCAGGCAAAAGAAAGCCTGCTATCCGGCGAGGCCCCGGAGACGGTGAAGATCACCATGCTGGGCAGTGGCTCTAAGCTACTGGGTGGCACCAAAAGTATCAGCCTCAGCAAAGAAGAAGTCCACCAAATCGCCTTGGATGGTTTTTTCCCGATTTCCGATTTCGACCAATTGCCCGATAAACGCCGAAGCGCCGTAGTTGAATTTGGCCTGCCTTATGTCGCTGACCCTGCCGTGAGTAAACACGTGGCCGAGTTTTTGACTCAGCACCAGCAAGTCTCGCACGCCGCACTGCACTCGGAAGATGCAACCCAGCCTGCGATTCCTGTCGGCATTTTGTTGAACGGCGGTGTATTCAACAGTGATCTCATCACAGATCGTATGTTGTCTTTGTTAGGGCACTGGCGCGGTGACGCGGTCACTCAACTGGATAACCCACATCCGGACTGGTCGGTGGCGTTGGGCGCGGTTGCCTTTGGCAAAGCACGCCGTGGGGCTCAGCTCAAAATTGGCGGTGGCGCTGCCCGCTCCTATTTCCTGCATCTGCAGGAGAAAAATCGCATAGGCAAAGCACTGTGTCTGCTGGCGAAAGGAACAGAAGAAGGCCAGGAAATTCGCCTCACCAGTCGCCGTTTCTCCCTCACCTTGGGTGAGCCGGTTCGCTTCAATCTGCTCACTTCGACGCACGATTCGCTCGCCGACAATATCGCGGTACAAAATGGTGTGTTGGTTGCCATTGATGCCGATAAGTTTCAGCCTCTGCCGCCATACATCACCACACTGCAAGGCGATGACACGGTGCAGTTGCACGCCAACCAAAAGCAGCGCGTTGAAGTCCTGCTCGCTTGCCAGTTAACGGAAGTCGGTACACTGAAAATAGAATGCGTGTCGGTGGAAGATGAAAACAAACGCTGGTTGATGGAGTTTGAAGTCCGCCACGATGCCCGCTCGCAAGGCAGCGCTGATTCGACTGAAAACAAAGCGGATCCACGCTTAGAACAGGCGAAAGAGCTGATCATAAAAACCTACAGCGGCAACAAAGCCAGTGCCGAGTCTGGCGCTGTCAAAACCCTGAGTAAAGATCTCGACAAACTGTTAGGCAAACGTGATGAGTGGGATTTCTTCACGCTGCGTAGCCTGTTTGATTGCTTCGCGCAGGGACGTAAACGCCGCCGCCGCTCTGAACAACACGAGAAAAACTGGTTGCGCTTAGCAGGCTATACGCTACGCCCGGGCTTCGGTGATGCCACAGACTCTTGGCGCATTGAACAGATCTGGAGCCTCTATCAACAGGGGATCCAGTTTCAGAATCATCAAGGCTGGACTGACTGGTGGGTATTCTGGCGCCGTGTGGCGGGAGGATTGAACCAAGAACAGCAAGAAGCGATTCTGGCGGACATCGCCAAGTATCTGCATCCGGGCGCGTCACGCAACCCGAAATCCGCGAAAGAGGCCCAAGACAAAGGTTACGAAGCCATGGTGCGTTTGGCCGCTTCGCTGGAACATCTGGAAGTGGAAGATAAAGTACTGTTGACCAGTTGGTTCATCAGTAAAGCCATTAACCACAACCAGTTTGAGCAGGCCCACTGGTGGGCCGTGGGTCGTCTTGCGGCTCGCACACCACTCTACGGTAGCGCGCATAATGTGATTGCTCGTGAACAAGCTCAACAGTGGCTGCCGAAACTGCTGGCGGAGAACTGGGCGAAGGAACCGATGATCGCTTTTGCCGCAGTGATGATCTGCCGTAAAACCGGTGACCGCGCGTTGGATATCTCCGACGATTGGCGCGATCAAGTTCTCGACAAACTCAAGCAGAGCAAAGTGCCGGAATCTTGGATTACTCTGGTGGCCGAAGTGTCCGAGCTGACCGAGAGTGAATCTAAGCGCGTGTTTGGGGACGCACTGCCAAGCGGCCTGACTCTTCTGCCGCACTAAACGCGAAAGAGCCAGCGATGCTGGCTCTTATTCTTTCTGCTGTCGACACGATATGCCACGAGCTGAGTCATTCACACCAACGAAACCAGACGATTCCGCCCTTTGCCTTTCGCGTCATACAAAGCAACGTCTGCCTGCTTGAGCGCCTGCTGAAGATGTTGGTCAGATTGTACTGACGCCATGCCGATACTGACCGTCAGGTCGACATGTTGCCCACTGATCTCCATAGCGTGATTCGCCACTTCGTGATTAAAGCGCTCCAGCTTAAAGCGCGTCTCTTCAACACTTCCGGCCAACAGAACGACAAATTCTTCACCACCATAACGGGCAACGAGATCACGCCTGAAATGACGAAACATCAACTGTGCTATCGCCGTCAATGCGCGATCCCCTACGTCATGACCAAAGGTGTCATTCACCTGCTTAAAATGGTCAACGTCGATGATCGCAACCGTGTAGGCTTCTTTAGCATTGTTGAGCCGGTTCGCGGCCTGCTCCATAAAATGGCGGCGGTTGAAAATGCCGGTTAGTTCGTCATGTATCGAACGGTGGTAATGCCATTCAATTTCATCGTAAAAGAACAACGACAACATCGCACCCAGGCTCACAACCGTCAGCAAGTTTTGCCCCACGACCACCCCACTGAGGAAATAAACCGCTGATTGGAACTGGTGGAACAAAAACATCGGTAAGAAAACACAAACGCTGGACAGTAATAAGCTGGTGGTCAGCAGCTTTTCACCACTGCTGGACTTTTTCATATGGCTGAATGCATACCAGGCACTGGTCAGATGCACCGCAGAATAGCTGACTGCCGCCAGATTAATCCGCCAATCAAAGTGCTCTGGGTACTGACGTAATAACCAAAGCTGAATGCAGGTGTAAGCAATAATATGCGTAGCGGCGAAAGCCATTAATTTATTGGTGATGGGACGTCGAAACCAACTGATGACGCCAAACAGCAGCATATAAGTGACGGTTTGATAAAGGAAATTATTGCTCAATACCACAATTTCGATCGGTACCCAGCCTCGCATGGTGGTAGTCACAAATGCCAATGAAAACAACAAGAAATAAGCGGCAAACCAACCAGCTGCAGAAACCTTGTGGTGAGTCAGTTTACCTCTCAATAGCCAGAGGAAAATACAGGCAACCAAACTACAAATAATGTTGTTGAGTATGGTGGCAAACTTTAGAACATCAATATCCAGCAAGGTCTTTAAATTCCACTCATGACGGGATGTGCACTCCCGTTTATCTGTTTTGTTACATTTTATTGGTTGTTATACCGCATCCATCTGCGAGTTGACAACTAAGTTCCACCCTACTCAGGGCTTGCTCAAAGTGCGTAACTTCCACTTATCAACACGTTAATCATTAGGATTAAAAATCATCCAATTCTGACTCGCATTGAACCATAAAGGAAGTGTAGAATACGCGCCCTCGCTCAATTATTAATAACAATGATGACAGCAACATCAACAGAGCGAAAGTATATAAATAACGACTGCAACGTCTGTGCTGGGAAAAATAAACAACGGCTTTGTCTTAGCTCAAAATACTTGGGCTAAAAACGTTTTAATTTTTAACTAGATTTTAGATTCACGTGTTGGGTTATTGCAGTCAATGAATCAAGACAAATTCATGCACATCTATCGTTTGCCGGGTTCCATTCAGATTCGTATTGCCAAATGGCAGGCGACATTTCGAGGAACGTCGGATCTCGTTCTGCACAACGCGCTATTAGTGCGTAATAAACAGTATCAGACGCCCGACTTTTTGCCTCGTGGATGGTGTTTAACGCCCTTCTCGGAAGAGGAGATTTCGATTACCCATCATGGAAGCTATATTCAGACCACTATATTGACCATGCTGGATCGTAAAGTGGCGTATAAACGTGTCTATCTTTCGCGCTTAGCGCAGGAAAAAGCAGAACCTGCCCTACACGCATTCAAAGTAGAATGGATGCGCAAGTACAATCGTGTTGTAAAGAAATACAATCAGATCAAAAAGAAAGAGTTTCTGCGTCTGGCTCGCGAAGAAGAAGAAACGCTCTACCCGTCTATTCCTAAGGGCGAATTTGATAAGGAGCTGTGGAATCGCTTAGTTGTGACAGAGCTGGGGCCTGAGAAAAAGTTCAACAACCCTTATTTCGTCAGCAAAGCGGACTTTTAACTAGCCCAGCAGCGAGCTGTCGTTATTGCAGCTCGCCGGAAGAAGTGGACAAAAAAAACGATTGCCGCCCTCGAGCTTGGCCTTGTACATCGCTTCGTCAGCCAAGCTCAATAACGTCGCCATATCCTGGCTCTGGTCAGGATAGAGGCTGATACCGATACTCACGCCAACCGCTATCGGTTCTCCATTAATGGATATTGGCTGACTCAATCGCTCGATGAGCCGATCGGCTTTTGCACCGATACCTTCAAAATCCTTAATCAGATTAAGACAGACGACGAACTCATCACCGCCAAGGCGACCACAAAAATCGGATTCACGAATATTCTGCTCCAACCGAGCAGCAAAGTTCATTAACACTTCATCCCCGGCATCGTGGCCTTTGGTATCGTTGATCTCTTTGAATTTATCCAAGTCGATAAACAGTATCGCCAGTTTCACCTCTGTACGGTTGGCGTGCACAATCGCATCATGCAGATGTTCTTTAAAAGCACGTCGATTCAACATTCCCGTTAATGGATCTTTCTCTGACAAAAAGCGCAATTGTTCTTTTTGCTGCTCAAGCTTCGCTGTTTGTCGTGAGACTTCCTGTTGCAGCTGTTCTCTCGTCACGATGGAACTTTGCAATGACTCTTTCATCTGATTGAAAAATTGAGCCAATGCGACGAACTCCGAATCTTGCTGATGGAGGGACAAGCGGCTATTGAGGTCGCCTTGCGCCAACTCGGCAATTCCTTGTTTCATGGTTGCGAACCCTGAGCGCACCCGTTTCAGGATCATAAACGCAATAGCCGCCACAATAATCGAGAAAAACAGCAGATGCAGAGCGCTGGTCATCAGGGACAAACGCTGACTCTCAGCACTTTTTTCCAACACCATTTTCTGCAGGTACAGCAGCTCTTCCGTCATATTTTGCACCAACATGTTGTAGCGTGAGTGCAGCAACTCGTTGGCTCCGACAAAGTCGCTGGACACTTTGCGGTGATCGTTCAACCCCAGCATACGTTCTTGCCGCAGCAACGCGGCCAGGCTACCGTTCATTCTGGCAAGGTTCTGAATAATGGGTTTAAATTCTGGTTTACTGGACAGTTTGGCCGACAAGTTTTGCTGCGCGATATAAACCTGCTCCAGACTATTTGCGTCATCATACTGGAGGAAAATCCAAAGCTGGCTGCGCAGCATGTCTACATTACGCTGAATCTGCATGATCTGCGTTAATTCACGTTGGGTACTTTTCTGCTCCTGAGACAAGTTCCACAACGAATAGGCAATCAAAATCACCAACATTGAAGTGGCGACAAACAGTAACGTGAGCTTACGAGAAACAGAGTGAATCACTTGAATGAGACCTCCGTTTGCAATACCTGCTCCAGAGGCTCTGAGGCAAAGTAGCGCCGATAGTCAGGCAGTTCACCTTTTACTAGTTTATTTTCGAGCGCCCAACGTGCCTGAAGCTGAATATTGGACAGCAACGCATTACCCAGAGACAGCCTGAACACATAATCCTGCCACGACCATTCCAACTGGTGTTCACGAATATTCAGAGAAGTGGCGACCCAATGGCGGGCTTGTTCCGGATTCGCATTCATCCACGCAATGGCTTGCTTGAGCGCTTCCAGAACTCTTATCGACTCCTCTTCATTCGAATCAATACGCTCTTTCATTGCCATCAGGTTAAACGACAAATTGTAGATGCCATGAATGCCGAGATTTTTGACTTTTGACGCAGAGGTCATCTCTGTGCGGTATCCCCAAGGTTCCCAAACAGAGATAGCATCGACACTAAAGCCATACAGGGCTTGATTAAGCTGATCAGGACTAAGGTACACTTTCTCCAGATTCAGATTTTTCAGGTTATGCGCCAGCAAAACGGAATCGAGATAGAACTCGCTTGAACTCGCTTTGACCACACCGACCCGCTTGCCACCCAAGTCTTCAATGCTTTTGATATTGCGATTATCCAAAGTCAGTAATTTCAGATCGTTGTCTGAACTGACAAAACTGGCCAACAGAACGAAATCATGCCGTTCAAAGCTCTTGAACATCACAACAGATTCAGACGCGGTAGCGAAGTCCACTGAACCATTAAATAATGAGTCAGCGCACGCGACACCGCCGCTGCAAGGCACCAGTGTCACATCGAGTCCCTGCTGCTGGAAGAATTTAAGTTTTGATGCAATAAAGAACGGAGACGAAAGCGGAGTTTGTGACACGGCAATACGAATCGGTTTGGCTCCGATGACAGGCTGGGTTTCGTTTCCGCGCCAGATAAAAAGCGCAGACGCCAAAACAGCGAGCATCAATACCGCGCTCACCACTGCCAATCGAGTAAAGCCTCTCTGTTGGCTTCCCATCCACACCCTGCCGTTGTTGTTATCTGTCTAACTAGCAGTTTAGTTGGTTATTTGTGCTCTGGATGCAACAATAACCAACTATTCATCTAAGTGCTTAAAATCATTGCTCTTAAAGCGGTGAAAATTATTCATCTTGTTGAATTAAAAACGAAAAAAGCCCCATATACCGAATGGGGCTCCATAATTTTAGTGTTGAGTATCTGACGGATTGTGCCCGAAATCGGCCTGTTTATAGATATCGGCCAGCGATTTGGGTTTGGATGAATGAGATTTACGATAGCGTTTGGGTTCGAACTCTTGTTCGACATGCTTTAACGTCTCTTCATGCTCTCTTGCTGATTGAACGAACTCAGGGTTAGACATCGCCTCTTGGCGCAGGCGGTTAACGCGTTCTAGTGTATCCCACAACATAGAAGACCTCCTTTACCACTGTTCATGCATACAGCATAGTTGTCTGATAAAGGAAGTCAAGAAAAACACTGTATACTCAAACAGTATTTTAAAGGATCTTGAGAAGGATCAACGACAGAGGAAAAAGAAGCGGCGAAATAAAATATCTGCTGCTACAATTACTTAGATCACTATACCGCGACTTCGTCATACAGTGGAATAGTCGTTAACGCAGTGATTTCATCCAGATACTGCCTTACTCGTTCAGGAAACTGAATACCTTTCACCACCGTCAGGTTGCGTAGCGTCGGGTACAGATTCAAGTCATCGTAGCTCAGCTGGTTGCTTCGCTCTGAAGGCAATCGCAACCAATTTAGCTTGCTCAGCAAAACATTCATCGGTTCGAGAAAATCAGTCGTATTGGCGTAAGCTTGTTCAAAACTCATTCCAATCATGGCCGATTTATTCTTGGTGTACCACGCTTTCGCCTCTGGCAATTGAAACTCAGGTAAGTCGATCATCATCCAACGGGGATGCACTAACGGTCCGTTAAAAGGGGCGATTTGACGCTGCCACTCCGAGATCTCATCGCCAAACTCGGCAGCCGTTAAGCTTGGTTGTCCGTCCAACGCATCGAAGTATGCAGCGATATCAAGGCTCTCAGCCATGTAACTGCCATCCGGCTTTTGTAAAATCGGAACCATATTGGCTCCCACCTTTGCAATACGTGCGTCGACATCGTGATTTTGCAGGTAGACCCATTCCACATCGATCTTTTTATATGCGGCAACCATCATCGCCTTAATGCAGTAAGGGCAATGTTGAAAAACAAACAGTTTCATAACCTATCCTTAGCCAGTTGAATGGTTTCCAGTCTAGCAATTCAATGGTAAAACTCAAATTAACATTATGATTTATAATTAGAATCAATAATTAGACTTGAAATAGATAAGGCGTTGTTGTCGCGATCAGCTCAAATCCATATTTTTCGACAATCGGTCGGCTCATCGCTGAAGCATCAATAATCAAGTATTGTTTCCCAGCCAGCTTGGCGTCCCGAATCCGTTGTTTGAGCAGTGCCTGATAACAACCGCGCCCCCGATACTCCGGCAACGTGCTTCCACCCCAAATTCCGGCAAACGGGCTGTCAGCATTAAACGTGATCCACGCAGAAGAGACCGGTTTACCATCCTGATACACAACATAAATTCTGATGGAAGCCGGATCTTGTCGTTTGGTTTCAATCAGGTGCAGCAACTGAGCCTGGCACGCTTCTCCGCGCAGTTCCTGTTTGACCCGCATCGCATCACGAATGCCCTCTTCATCGGTCACTTCCTCGCACAACATTTGGGGCTCCGGCAATTCGCAGCTCGCCAGATCGAGCGCCATGAAAGACTCTGGTTCTTCAGCAACAAACCCTTTCTGCAGTAGCATCACTCCGATATTCTCAGGCTGATCGCTATCGTAAGTTTTCCACTCGAAGCTTTTGCCAAGCCGGGTGAAAAATGCCACTTCTTTATCAATAGCTATGTTTGCCTGCTCTTCACTCAGCTCAAAGTACGCAATAAAACTGCCATCCATATCCGGCGACACCACTTTCACTACCTGAGTCGTGGCAAACTTCTCCCAACCCAGGATTTCATACTCTTTGCGCTCATACTGGTTGTATAGCGCCATCACTTCCTGTGTTTTCACGAAAAGTCCTTTTATTCCGTTGATTTGATAAGCCGCGCGACATGGCGCAAAGATTGTCTCGCTGCCTGGCTGACACCCGCTAACTGAAAAAATCCGTGGATGACGCCCAGATAGCGCTGGCAATGCGCTTCAACGCCCTGCTTGGTCAGCAAAGCATAGAGCTTTTCCCCCTCGTCGCGCAAAGGATCGCACTCAGCAGTCAGGATATGAGTCACAGGTAGGCCTGCTAAATCACCTCTTTGCAACAGATTGAGTTCGGGTAGATGCAATTTTCCTGATGAGTAGAGTTCAAAACCAGAGAGCAGCATTTGCCGCGTGATTACATAGTCGTCACCAAAGATTTGATAGCTCTCAGAGCAGCCAAACGGGTCCAGCATTGGATAAATCAGTATCTGCTGTTTCGGAAGCCATTCTGCTTGCTGTTTGAGTCTCAAGCAGGTCGCCAGAGCCAAATGGCCACCTGCGCTGTCACCGATAAGGGTAATGTTCGACGCGTCACCACCCAATACGTGAGCGTTTTCATAAATCCACTGAGTGGCATCGAACGCATCATTGTGAGCTGTCGGATAGAGGAATTCCGGTGCCAATCGATAACTGACCGCCACCACCATGGCATTGCTCAGTTGGGCTAACGTGGCCAATTGTTGATGATGCGTTGTAAAGCTTCCGCTAACAAAACATCCACCATGAAAATACACCGCCATCGGTTGGTTTGAACGCTGATCACAACGATAAATACGCAAGCGAATATGACCGATTGCCAGTTCCTCAAACGTGACCGATTGAGGAGATTCTCCGGCAAGGGCCACACTTGCTTCATAGCCTTCGCGACGCTGAGCAATCGAAGGTAGTGGCAAGTCTTCCGCTTTCTGAGCAACAAATTCATCCACCAAAGCCGCTATGCCGGCTTCAAGTGTGGGTTCAAACGGTGGGCTGTGTTGTGAGGTTGGCATGATAACTCTTGTTCTGTGTCTCAATTTGGTGGTCATTGTATGAGATAGAGAACAACTGTATAAATATACAGATCACACTTTTTGCAGAGAAATTCAGGCTGGATGTAAAAAACGGGCCCCCATTCAGAATAGCCCGTCGATTACGCAAAAATAGTGGCGTGGCCTTATAGCTTCGCTTGCATATCCAGATTATCGATCACATACAGGGTATTACCATCCACACGGCGGCGATCCGCATCGAGATATTTTTGCTCAAGTTTGCCATCGCTGGACCATGTTGCAAAATCATCGTCATTGATCACGGCGATTTGCGTTGGACTCACCACCCACAAACCTTCCAGTTTGTCATGAGGATAGTGAAGCTGCTTGGCCACATCCACCAGCAGAGTTTTCTGCACGGGCTTAATGCCGTAAGCGTCAAGCGCATCCCAGCCCTGTTCCACCACTACTTGCTCGATGGTCTTTCCGCCAAGCATCAGGCCTAGCTTTTCATCCTGCTGCACATCGCCAGCCGATGGCAGCGTTTCCAGGTCCGTCGCACCACGCAAATCAATACGGTAAAGGTGTTTCATCGCTTTCGGTTTGTCGCGTAAAAATGCGCCGTCACGTTCAATCACCACAAACTCATTTGCAGACAAAGCAGAGATCCCGGAGTTTGAGTTCTGCTTTTTCTCCTGACGATAGAGATACTGATGCACGTTGCCATCGTTCAGATTCACCGTCACGATGCGCACCACGTCGCCATCTTTAGTCAATTTGTTCGGGTTCATCATGGTTGACTGCATTATCCCCACCAGCGTAGTTTCGTCTGGCGTAATCGCTAAGCCTTCCATACCGCGGTTAGCGCGGCGATGAGCAAATTCTTGTGGCAAGTGCCAGGTATCACGACTGTCTTGCGTAAAGGCATTGATACGGCCAATTTCGACACCATTCTGATCAAAATGCACTAGGTGCGGGCCATATTCATCACTGACCCAAAACGTACCATCGCGCAGCGCCACCAACCCTTCAGGGTCCAGACCATAATCGTCGAGTTTGAGTGGGTTCTTGGATTGTTCAAACGGCTGCTGGCTATTGACCACAATCGGATCGCCGCTGGCATCGTAAGGTGTTTCACCAGTACCGCCTAGCGCCGAGGTGTTAGGCAGACCAGTAATGGGAGTGCCATCCGGACGTTTAAGCAGAATCGTTTTCAACTGTTTCACTGTGCCCTTTGAGGTCACTTCAAACAAGCCGATACGCGGAGTGTAATCAGGCACAGGGAACATTTTGCCTTTACCGAGACTGCCATGAGGATAGTCGGCATTCGGACCACGGTCAGTGATGGCATAAAACTGATTCGGATTGCTCGGATGTGCACACATATCCGACCCGTATCCGCCATTACGAATCTCGATAGCGTGACCTGAGGTGTCCTTCAGATCCGAACGCAGCACTTGATAAGGCAGGCTGGCCCCTTGCTGCTTATCAACGCTACCTATCGAACTTGTTTGCGCAGCCTGCGCAGAACCGACCAACACGCTTAATAGTAATGCGGCGGGCAGGTATTTTCCCTTACTCATAAAATTCCCCATACAAGTGGTTGTTTAATCGAACAATGCCGAGATGGGAAACTAATCTACGCCGTGATTATGACGTTTTGGGTAATTTGATATGACAAACAAAAGCGGAAAGAATGGAGTGAATACGCTCAGCAAACGCAGTTTCTGCCGTTTTCTTTGCCTTGATAGAGAGCGCGGTCAGCCTGTTTAAGCAGTGCAAACGGATTACACGTTCCCTTCTGAGTGGAGGCAACGCCAATTGTGACAGTCAACATGATATCTTGTTGCTGATAGTGCATTTTGTGGACTTCCACCAGGCGACGCAATTTATCCGCGATCGCAAACGCCGTCTGGTAGTCAGTGTGAGGCAACAGCACCGTAAACTCCTCTCCGCCCATGCGGGCGAGCGTGTCGTATTCCCGCAAGTGAGACTGCAAGCTCTGGCTGATTTGTTGCAGCACGTAGTCACCGGCATCATGGCCGAAGCGATCATTGATCTGCTTAAAGAAGTCGAAATCGATAGCAAGAATTGAAAGCTCCTGCTTGTCTCTGCTGCTGCGCAGCAGTTCTTCATGCAACTCCTGTAAGAAATAGCGGCGGTTGTAGGCTCCCGTCAGTGGGTCGGTTGTCGATTCTTTTTGCAACCGCAGCTCCAGCTCTTTCTTCTCAGAGATATCGATCAATTGCCCTGACCAAATCATCTTTCCTTCATTAGACAGCGACGGAATAGAGTGACCATACAACCAGCGTAATTTCCCCCCAGCTTTGACCCGAAACTCACACTTCCACTCTTCGAGTGTCTGAGCCGCTTGTTCAATGCTCTGACGCACTTTGCTGACGTCTTCAGGATAAATGGCATCAAACACGGGCGCTGCATCCCGAGCCGCATCTTCCGGTGACACGCCGAAAATATCCTTCAGTTTCTGACTGGCGTAAGGGAAACGGCACGAACCATCGTCGAGATACTCGAACTGATAAAGAACAGCCGGTGAAACTTTGGCTAATGACTGAAGATGATTATTGAGCGAGACCAGTTCGCTGATGTCGATAATCGAGCCGACATAGTACTGACTTCGCCCGTCTTCAGAGGTGACCGTTCTGGCCCGGTCTGCCAGCCAGATATATTGACCGTCTGCGCGGCGAAAACGGTATTCGCAATCCAGAATGGCGTTTTCACCCTGCGCGCGCCATTTGGCCACCCGCTCATCGTATTCACTCAAATCCTGAGGATGAATATGCCGACGCCACCAATTGACCTGGTTGATCACGTCCCCATCTTTGTACATCAGCAACGCTTCAACGCCGCGGGTAATAAACTGAACACGTTGGTCTTTGTCAGCCGATATCTTATAGATCACCGTCGGGCATAAATCCATGATCATATTGAGATCTTTACTGAGTAACTCGTTCTGTGCCTGAATATGTTTATAAGCGGAAATGTCGATGTGCGTGCCCAGCATCCATTCAGGATTGCCGCTTTGATCCCAGGACACAATGCGACCGTAATCGCGCACCCAGACCCAGTGGCCATCTTTATGTCGCATACGAGCTTCGCACTCGTAGTACGGCTTCTCACCATTAAAATGGGCGTTAAGAGCCACTTCAGATAACGCCAGATCGTCGGGATGAGCCAAATTTAACCAGGTATTAATGTCGGTTGGCGCCAACTCCTGTAAGTTGTAACCAACAATACCTGCCCAGCGCTCATTGAATTTGGTTTCACCGGTTTGAACATTCCATTCCCAAGTCGCAATTTGAGCGCAATCGAGAATCTGTTTCATACGCTGGATATGCAGAATCGACGGATGCGACGCATCTTCAATCTGCACAAGATACTGAAGCTGACCCGTTTTATCCTGAATACTGGAGATTTGCCCGGAGTAGAGCGTGCCGCTAACCACAGTAGTAATGTGCAAAGCATCGGAGGATGGGAAATGGTGCTGAATGTCGGCGAAAGACAGCTCCCCCTCTCCATCAGTTGAGGTCAGGAGCAGCTGATTTAAGTGGGTAACGTGCTGAAATGTTTGCGCCGAATGAGATAACAGCTCTCCCGTCGATGCAAACAACAAAGTGATCGTTCCTTTCACTACAAGGTCCCTAACGCACTAATTTATTGTTATTTTTATTCATAGTAGTTGAGCAACCGACAATTACCACACAATATGTGTATGTTTATCACAAAATATTAGCGCTTCGTTGCTCAGTTTTGCCAGCGATCACAAATTCCAGCTCAGAAGTTCAAACCCAATGAAACCAAGGTATTACGTGCTTCCTGAGCCGTCACAAACTGGAACGAATGAAACCCCTGATCGATCGCACCCTGAACATTGGCTGGCATGTCATCCATAAATACCGATTCATGTGGCAAGATGTTTTGGCTGTGAGCCAGATGTTGATAAATGCGCGGATCCGGTTTGAGTAACCCACACTCACTTGACACGACGGCACCAGAAAACTTTGGCCAGAAATCATAGGTTGCTTTCAGATGGGCGACGATTTCATTGACGTTGTCCGTCAATGCATAAAGGGTGTAACCCGCGTCCAGCAAGTCATCCATCAACGTTTGCGTACCGTCGATCAGTTGCTGAGTGGCTTTGATGTAGTGAAACAGTGTCTCCAGTTCTGCAGGTTCAATACCCAGCGTAGAATGAAACTGCAACTGTGCCTGTTGTTCTGTGTAGTGTCCTTTATTGAGATCACGCCAAATCTCACTTTGGAACAGCAGCTTCGCGCGCTGTTTTGCCTGCTCGCTTTCCCCAAAAGTGAGCGCGGAAATTTCCGTAGGTGCCCACTTAACGATCACATTACCAATATCAAACACCACATTTTTTATCGTCATAAACGCCTCCTGATTATGGTTCGAGTCTAGCTCAGGTTTACGACAAGGTGTTGAAGGCTGACTCGCATTGATACTAATTCAACGATAAAAAAACCGCTCCGAAGAGCGGTTTAGTCGTCAATGTTTACGCTTAAGCACCTTTTGGTGGCGTAAACGCCGTTAGCGGAAGCGCTTCACCCTGCCATTTTTCAATCTTGACCAGTGACGAGTTACCCGCGCAACCGTTAGCCAGGCGTGATGAAGGAATGTCCGCGGTCAATACGTTACAGCCGCCGTTTTTACAGATGCCATGTGGTTTGTCGAAATCTGGCCACGCTCCTTCATGAATACACACCGAACCTTGTTTGATGCCATCCGTAATAAGGGCTCCCACCAGAACCTGGCCGCGATCGTTAAACGCTCGCACCAAGTCTCCATCGGCAATACCACGCGCTTTTGCATCTTCCGGATGAATCCAGATAGGCTCTCGGTTGGCAATCGCATACAGCTCACGCAGTTTGGCGTAGTTCAACTGACTGTGCAGACGATGGGCCGCGTGCGACGTCATCAGTTGCAACTCACCATCTTTGGCGCTGCCCACCCACTCCGTTGGCGGCAGCCAGGTCGGATGCGGAGGACAATCTTTATAACCAAAACTCTCAATGGTTTTAGAGTAAATTTCGATCTTGCCACTTGGCGTACCCAATGGATTCAGAATCGGATCTTCACGGAAATCTTTATAGCGCACGAATTTCGCGTTCTCTTCATTCCACTTCATCTCAATCAGTTGATTCTGTTTCCAGAAGTAGCTGAAGTTTGGCATCGCAATGCGGTTAGCTCGGCCAATTTTCTGAGCGTCTTTGTAGAAACCCGCCAGCCATTCCATTTCGGTTTTGCCATCCATATAGACGTCACGACCGCCTGGTTTGAGTAGCTCAGCCATATCCGCAAACACATCCAGGTCGTTGCGCGCTTCAAACTGTGGTTCGATCACCTGCTTCATCGGCACCAAGTGCTGGTTACTGTAGTCCCCGGTCATGGTCATGTCGTTGCGTTCAAACGAGGTCGTGATTGGCAGAACCACATCCGCGTGTTTTGCCGCGGCGGTCCAGTATGGTTCAGAGATCACAATCAGTTCTGGTTTTTGCCACGCTTTGATCAGACGGTTGGTGTCCTGATGGTGAGTAAAGTTTGCACCGCCCGCCCACCAGATCATTTTGACATCAGGGAAGACTCGTTCATGACCGTTGTGTTGGTATTTACCACCAGGATTTTCCAGTGCTTCGACAATACGAGCCACTGGGAACGCATTAACAGCGCCCGAGACCGCCCAGTCGTTACCCGCAGAAGAAGCTCCCGCAATCTCCGCAGAAATTGCCGGTAAAACGCCAGCATTGCGCGTTGGGTTACCACCGTTGGAATAGTGGTAAGAGAAACCAAAACCGCCACCCGGTAAACCAATCTGGCCCAACATAGCGGCCAGTGTAACCAGCATCCAGTGTTTCTGTTCGCCATACTGCTGACGCTGAATTCCCCAGCCCGACATGATCATCGTGCGGTTCTGACTGAAAATATCCCCCAGCAGTTCCAACTGTTTAGCGGGTACGCCACAGATGCCTTCCGCCCATTGCGGGGCTTTCTCGACACCGTCCGACTTGCCTAACAGGTAGTCTTCAAATTTGTCGTAACCTGATGTGTACTTATTCAGAAATTCCACATCGTGCTGTTTCTTCGTTACCAGCGAGTGCGCGACCCCCAGCAGCATCGCCACGTCCGTTCCCGGATGCGGTGCAATCCACTGTGCTTTGTCACCAAAAAACTCGATGGTTTCGGAGCGCATTGGGTCGACAGCAATGATGGTTTTGTTGGACTTTTGCAGTTGATGGAAGAACTCCAGACCCGCGCCATCGGTACTCGACCAGGCAATTTTCAGCGTGTTCAGTGGGTTTAAACCCCACAGTACGACGACGTCCGAATTCTCCATAATCATCGGGTATGTCGTTTGCTGTTCATACACTTCGATTGACCCTACCACGTGTGGCATGATCACTTGCGCTGCACCAGTAGAGTAGTCGCCAAGGTGGCCGGAATAACCGCCCGCCATGCTCATGTAACGTTGCAGCAATGTCTGCGCTTTGTGCAGGATACCACTGGATCGCCAACCATATGAGCCAGCAAAGACGGACTCGGCACCGTACTGCTTACGAATTCGCATGTGCTGGTCATGAATGAGCTTGTACGCTTGGTCCCAACTAACACGGACGAACTCATCGTCTCCGCGTGTGCCCTGAGGTTTAGATGGGTTGGCCAGATAGCCTTTGCGTACCATCGGATATTTAACGCGTGCTTGGGTATGCGCCTGATCCGGCGCAGAGCTTTGCAGGCTGTTTTCCACGGTTTGTGGCAGCGCATTGGTCGATGACACGATTTTGCCATCTTTCACTTCAACCAACATCGCGCCCCAGCGGCCAGCAGTCAACACTGCTGAGCCACTGCGTTCGTTGGCAAATACAGGCATAGGTGCAACAGATGAAATGGCAAACGCGCCCGCTGTCATACCTGCACCTTTCAGAAAACTTCGACGTGTGAGAGTGGTCATCACTGAATCCTTATACTGGTTATTGAGCGGCATCTTTTGCGTTGTATTGGAAGAACTTAGTCAGAATCTCTAAATCTTCTTTGCTGATGGATGTACGATCACCCATACTTTTTGCCACCGCAGGCCATGCGTTGACCGTAAAGTGCTCGCTTGGAATCTTGGCGTGACAGGTTGAACAGTAAACGTTGTCCAACTGCTCGGCGTAAGACCACAACGAATCGATTTTCGCCAGCACTGGCGTTTCGATGTCACCCTGCAGCTGAACACTGCGCCATTTATTACCGTAATCGTCTTCAGTGTATTCGCCCGTAGTCAGCGCGTTCTGGCCCGCTTCAGTCAGGATGGCCACCACCGCACGCTTGCCTTGCCCCATGTAAAGCACTTGCTCCGCGCCTTGCATCTGGTAAGCCGTCAGAGAAACCGTGCGCTTGCCATCTTTATCGCTCATCACTGCCAGTTTGGTTGCCGGATTAATGGTGCCCAACTCACCGATTGGAGTCGCTTGCATGGTGAACACTTCTTTTGCCGTTGCCGGGGTCAGTTTGGCTTCATCCACCAGATGAGCCAGCGCCTGACTATCCATTTTCACTTCAGGCAGGATATGCGCGACGCCTTTGTGGCAGTCGATACAAGTTTGGTTGTTCTCGATACCGTACTGGTGCATCTTTTGCGCTTCAGGAGTCTGGTCGTAGGTTTCCATCGCATCTTCTGAGTGACAAGAGCGACAGGTCACCGAATCATTCGCCTTCAACTGCGCCCAGACCGTTTCGGCCATTTCGGCACGATGCGCTTCGTACTTCTCATCCGTGCTGATCTTTTTGGTAATGAACTCGTGGTAGATGTCTTTAGACGCACGAATCTTAGTGATCAGGTAATCGATGGTATCGGTGGGGATATGACAGTCCGCACATTCAGCACGAATGCCTTTTGCATTCGTAAAGTGCACGGAACCCTGATACTCCTTGTAAGGGGTTTCCATGGTGTGGCAAGAGACGCAGAACTCGGTGCTCGAGGTCTTTTCCAAAATGGCATGCGTTCCGCCGAGTGTCAGCCAACCTATGACTACACCAATGACGAGAAGCAGCACGATCGCGCTTTTTTTAATACTCATTTGTCCTCACAAATCTGTGGGTTTGATTACGAAATGTCGCAGCTCAACTGAGTGAACTGAAGTTAATTACGTATGCAATCCTACCCCTAAAGGGCTAAGACTATTTGACAATAGTCAACGGAATCCCAAATTGGGCGTGAGACAGATCACTTTTTGTACCGAAATCAAATTCTGATATTGCGATTCACCACAAATTCTCACAATTTGTATGGATATTATAATTTTGAGCTTAGTGTAATGCAGGGGAAAACGGCAGGTAGGCAGAATGAAAAACAAAAAAAGCCGCGAAACTGAACACTCTAACGAGCTTCAATGACGCAGCTTCTTTGTGAAGGTATGCAGTATTATTGGGCTTGTTTGGCAACCAGAGCGGCCATGACTGCCTCACGGTTTTCCAGATAATCGTTCAAGCCCGCTTTACGCAGGTGACACGATGGGCAGTCTCCACAACCATCGCCGATGATACCGTTGTAACAAGTCAGTGTTTCATTACGAACTAACTCCAGCGCGTCATTTTGATCCGCCATCGCCCAGGTTTCCGCTTTGTTCAGCCACATCAGTGGCGTACGAATTTCCAGCTCGCGATCCATCCCTTGAACCAGCGCGCTGTTCATCGCTTTAACGAAGTCGTTACGACAATCCGGATAGCCGGAAAAATCTGTCTCACACACGCCGGTAATGACGGTCTGCGCGCCAATTTGGTAAGCATAAATGCCCGCCAGAGTCAGAAACAGAATATTGCGCCCCGGAACAAATGAGTTTGGAAGGCCATTTTCTTGGAGTTCGTGCGACACCGGAATGTCGTCTCGAGTCAGTGAGCTGATTGCCAACTCATTCAACAGACCGACATCCATCACTTTGTGCGCTTTTACACCCAGTTTTTTCGCCAGCGTCTGTGCTACTTCAATCTCCAGCTTGTGACGCTGACCATAGTCGAACGTAATGGCATGCACTTCATCAAACTCTTTCAAAGCCTGAACCAAACAGGTCGTTGAATCCTGACCGCCGCTGAACACGACAACTGCTTTTTTCATTCCGCTACTCCTTTAAGCAATGCTGAGATATTTGTGAGTCTGAATCGACAAGCGCCAGTTTCGCGCAATACAAGTCTCAATGCACAGCTGGGTTGCACGTGGTTTCTGGCTGATCGGCTGTAGCGCGATCACAGTCTTTTCCGGCACCTTGGCGCGAGCAAGTAGCTGATCCAGATTGTCGATGTCTTTATCAGTCGCAACCGGGTGCTTAATTTCGTTTGCTCTGCGCAGCGCAGAATCGATTACTGGCAATTTGCCTTTCATCGCCACTTTTGGTGACACTGTCACCCAAGTGTTTTCAGTCGCCTGAACGTCAAAGGTACCACTGGTCTCTATTTGACAGCGGCAGCCAATCGCTTCAAATGCCTGCGTCAGAGGCACTAAATCATAGATACAAGGTTCGCCACCCGTAATCACGATATGTTTGGCACTGTAGCCCTGAACACGATATCGCTCGATGATCTGTTGCGCTGATGCAGAGCACCAGTTCGGATTGTCTTCCGTTTTCACCAGAATTTCATCAAATGAACGCTCATCAGCAGGCTCGGCATCCCAGGTCTGTTTCGTATCACACCAGGCACAGCCAACAGGACATTCTTGCAGACGAACAAACACCGCAGGCACGCCGGTAAACACGCCCTCGCCCTGAATCGTCTCAAACATTTCGTTTACTTTATACAAGGTAAAATTGCCTAACTTGTTATCCAAAAATTGCAGGTCGCTGACCTTAAAGGATGCGTTGGTGAAGGTCAATTTAAAACCGCCGTTCCGCACACAAAAAGCCGCAACTTAACTCCACCAATTGCATAAGCAGAATTCGCACACCCAGATCAAAGCTACGCATAAATATTCGACATCATTTTCATCAAAAACGCGCATCCTGTCATATTTTAGGTATAATCTGACCTTTCGTTTCGCGCAGACTTTTTAGGTAAGACATGTACAAACTGATCGCTCTCGATATGGATGGCACCCTCTTAAACAGCCAAAAGCAAATTTCACCACGCACCAAACTGGCGATTGCTGAGGCTCGCGAACAAGGGATTAAAGTGGTTCTGGCGTCCGGTCGTCCGATTGACGGCATGCGCAGCAAGCTCGAAGAACTGAACATTCAATCGAAAGACGATTACGTGCTCTACTACAACGGCTCGATGGTTGCCAACGTCGGTACTGGCGAGATCATCTACCAACAGATTCTTGATGGCCGCAGCGCGAAAATGGTGGCCCGTCTGGCCAACGAAATGGGCGTTAATACTCATGCATTTAGCCAAATTCATGGTTTGATTACTCCGAAAACCAGCAAGTACACCGAAGTTGAAGCGCAAATTAATGGCCTTTCTATTACCGAGATGGATTTTGAACAACTGGAAGATGATCACCCAATCATCAAAGCCATGATTGTGGCCGAACCTGAGCTGCTCACTCGCACTATCACCAGTCTGCCAGCGGATCTGCATCAGCAATATACGATCGTACAAAGCGCGCCATTCTTCCTTGAGTTCCTTAATACTCAAAGCAACAAAGGCGTGGGTGTCAAAGCGATTGCCGACCACCTGAATATTCCGGCCAGCCAGGTCATCTGTATGGGTGATGCCGAAAACGATCATCACATGCTGCAATACGCAGGGATGGGCATTGCCATGGCTAACGCGATGGAAGAAACGAAGCGCATCGCCGATTACATCACGCTAAGCAATGACGAAGATGGTGTGGCTGCGGCGATTGAAAAGTTTGCCCTCAACAAAGAGCGTTGCGACGCGTAAGTGCTCCCAGTGACCCGTCCTGATATGGGTTGACACTTTTAGTTAAAACGCTCGATGAACTT
>ERZ1673961.125-NODE-125-length-39089-cov-7.965287_pt1 | contig 39089 bp, 35 predicted proteins | sample MGYA00580189_ERZ1673961 | MGnify/ENA primary metagenome ERZ1673961 (study PRJEB41334, sample SAMN05608105) | rock metagenome | biome: terrestrial subsurface; feature: shale formation; material: shale | place: USA: Pennsylvania ... | reverse complement strand
ATTAGTTTGGTACAACGGTGCTAGAAGGGAGGTGCGTCCATCACATCAAAGCCGAGTTAAAATATACAGCTAAATTATCGGTAGTAGCTCTATTATACGAGCAATCAAAACATTAAATCAGTTTAGAGAAATGCATCAAAAAGAACACTTGATACACCATTTGCCTTTAATGGAACATACAATAATTTAGCCCTTTATAAGTGGATAACTACGTTCAATAGCTTTGTGAGGAACAATAAACGGCTATAGAATTAGAAGCATCATCAAGTAAGTTATCAACCAGAGATTCAAATCCACCATAAACGGCAGGAACGCCTACCGTACAAATCACTGAGACTGATACCTTTCTATTTTTCATTCAATAATCCCCAAAAGGTAATCATTATAAAATAATCTATAATTTTTTTTAAACTGTTCAGCCGAAAAATATTTTGATGACTCAAATGCATAGTCAGAATAAGAAGACCAAAGCGTATAAGAACTACTTAAATGTTCTATAAAACGTGATATTTCCTCAATATTTCTAGAGTCAATCAAAGCACCATTATTTGAATTTACAAATTCAGTTGGGCCACCGATAGGAGGAGCAACAACTGGATTACCAAATGCCATTCCTTCAACAATCGATAAGCCAAAAGTTTCTACCCAAGCATTAGGCAAAGAAAGATTCAGGACAAGAAAACTTTCTGCAAACAGATCTTGTAGATTATTAGGTCTTACTAGAAGAGATAAATTGGAGGGTATATCAACTTTTGATATAAAGTCTTCAAAATCAGATTGTTCACAATTTAGCGCTGCGATGAAGTTAATACTTCCATTGACTTCCGCTAATTTTACTAATTGGTTTATACCCTTGTATTCCTTCAAGGACCCAGCAAAAAGAACTTTCTTACCGTTAAATTTACTTTTCTTATTGAAGGTAGGCACGGCAGGAAAATCAGCTCTCAAACCATTGTAGATAATTAATTTATCAGGTTTTGAAAAATTTTCGTTATCTCTAAGATACTGAGATACATAAACTACGTTTGTAGAAAAGTATTCAATAAAAAAACGAAGGAATCGCTTAAAAACATCTGGCTTAATAAAGGTTTCATGTATATAACAAACAACTCGACCTTTCATGAGCCAACCAGCAAATAAAGCGCTGAAAGGAAGCATCGTATTAACAATCAAGATAACATTTCTTTTCTTAAATCTCGACAAGCATAGAAAACCAAGTAGTTTAAGAAACAAATGAAACTGTGCCAAGAAAAAATAAATCAACTGAATGAAACGATTACTACTTCTTGCATAGAAAATATTAACCCTTCGATTATTATCACTATCTAAAAAACCAGAATGATTACTTGTAAAAATATAAGTATGTTTCGAATCATTAACATTGCAATCTATTGCATCTTTAAGAACTCTTGGGCTCCCACTATAATCATTAAATAAATGAATATAATATAAATCAATATCTTTCTTCACAGAAAACCTTTAAAAGTAAATTCAGTCAATTAATCAAAGGTAAAACCAAGCAAAAATAATAACACTCTGAAATGGAAATAAATATTTAATAATGGAAAGACAAACTAACGTTTTTCCACTAAGGGAATAAAATCAATAAACTGGCAACCAATTAAAAATCAACAGGTTTCTAAAGGTTTGCCTAATACTCCCGTAACAATAATTATGTTATAACTCTTTTAAAAAATTTATTTGTAGATAGGAAAAACAAAGAAAACCAAAGTAGTGGTGTATTGATACCAGAAATAACAACTAATACAAACCAAAAAACAAAAGTCAATAGCTCTCTATTAATAACCATCTGATTAAAAGTAACATAGAGGAAAATCAAATACAATGGCCACCCAAACTCTAACGCGAACGAAAGTAAGCCACCACCGGTAAAATCATCCTTAACCCCGGGAAATTCTATCGACATGAAACTTTTAGTAAAGTCAACACCGTTACCGAAAATACCGCTTAAACTAAATATGTTTAACTTGTCAGCAGCAATAATAAAAGGCACAACTCTAACAGATGCACTATGGTCTGCAAGAATCATTTGCTCTTTATTCAAACTCATGACTGCCGAGGCGAATTTTGTAAACCTCTCAAATGCTTGCATATCTAAACCAGATACAACTACACCACCAAGACCTACTAACAAAGCCATTAACCAGATATCTTTTAAATGGAAGAATCTAAGTATTAATAAAGCTAGCATCAAAAAAGCTGTGCCACTTCCCATAGTTAGAGATAACCATAAAAATGATAATATCAATAACTTGTCTTTCATAAAATAGTCAATTAAAGTGAATTTCTTCCCATTAACTAACTCAGTCATAATCAAATGACTGTACATTAAGACACCAATAATACGGGCACTATGAGATGGTTCTGCTGATAGAGCATTTAATTTCCAAGCATTATAAGGAGAATAGTTATTCGCATTCAAAACTGGAAGGTCAAATAGCACACATAGTTGCTGTATCACGAGCATACAAAAATATGCTATGATTACAGCTCTCAGAAAAACAATATATTTTTCAAGAGAAAAAGCTCCTCTATTCAAGCTCTTCATATATGCAACATAAGATACAACATACAATGTTGTAAACATAATAGTAGAAAATCTGAATGAGCTTGAATTCGATATTAATGGGAAAACCCATAAAAAAATCAAAAACACATAGAGAATTAATTCCGTCTTAAAGAACTGTTGTTTGTTAAGAATTGAGCATGCAGAGAAAAACATAGCAATGATCAATAAATAACTCATTCCAGTATCTTTATTCAGAAGAGGAGCTGGATATATAGCAATAGAAAAAAGAACAAGATAAATTATTAGATTGGTTTTAATTAACTTCATTTGATTTTTCTAGCGCGTACTTTACTGCTTCAAGATAACCAAACCCATACTTTTCATCGGGTTCTAAATAACCGCCTTCAGCCCACTCGTTCCATGCGAAAAGGAAAATCTTATCAGTATCATATTCATCTCTCGCTTTAACTATAAGCTTAGATAGGTAATCACCAAATTTTTGAGGGGTTGCGCCTACATAACAAGATCCTCTGTTGCCTTTACGAGGTGTGTTATCCCAATCGACGAATGCACAGGGAAGATCTCCCTTCTTATTTGGCTTCAATGAAAGAATTTTTTGCCATTCTTCATCGTAAGATCTTATAGTTACCTCTTCTTTTTTTCGAACCTTCTTTAGATGCAAACCCAGGTGTTTCTGGAGAACAGCGGTAATTTTAGGAATCCATATATTCATTAATTGACTAGATTTACTTTCTCCAAGCATTTCAACATATTGTGGTTGAAATTGAATACCGTAATCGAACAATGATTTATCCATGGTAGCATCTAGATGACTATTTACATGCTGATGAATAAATTTTAATCCGTCAAAGCCATTTTCTATTGCTAATTTATTCCATAGATCAAGCATAGCCTTTAACTTTCGAATATGATGAGGCACGTAAATGGTCAAAAGAGGTTTGTTATCTTCTACAATATAACGAGGATCTTTGAAAAACTTGAGTAAATAATTGAAATGATCTACCCAATCTTTTTCATCATTAAAGTCATGTCCAATCAAGATCTTATTATCAGCAGAAACCCAACCATTATTCCAGTTTTCATTTGCCCAAGATACACAATACCTTATATCGATATCAGGGTTATCTAGTAACATTTCCATCGGTTTTTCTAGAAGTTTATGTCCATTAAACCAATAATGGTAAAAACAGAAACCATATATACCATTTTCCTTAGCAATCTTACACTGCCATCTTAATACTTCGACGTCAGATAAATCATAGTAGTTATTATTTAACGGAATTCGTGGTTGATAATGAGAATCAAACAATTTAGTTGCTTTTTTCATGTTAGTCCACTCAGTGAACCCCTCACCCCACCATTCATCATTTTCAGGAATCTGGTGGAACTGTGGTAAATATAGAGGAATTATTTTCATTTTTGCCTAATTTATTTTATTAATAGATTTTTTTTATAACAATTGCTGGAACACCTACAGCAACTGAATGTTTAGGAATATCTTTTGTTACAACTGAATTTGAACCAATTATTGATCCTTCACCAATCCTAACACCAGGTAAAATAGTGACTTTATCACCTATCCAAACCCGTTCTTCAAGGATTACCTCACCAGCAGAAACGACTTCTCTTTTCAATGGAGATACTAAATTGTCAGTGGCATCTGAATGACCATGGCTATTATCCGTAATTGTGACATACTTACCTAATAATACGTCATCTTTTAGTTGGATAAAATTACTAGCCGTGATATGAGCCCCTTCACCAATGGAAACGTTATTCCCGATTTCAATTAGTGGTAAATTATCACAAGTATCCCCACGCCAAGTGGTAAGTGATGCGTTTCTACTTATTTCCGAAAAATCACCAATAGAAATATCATGTGGGTTATGAAGAATAATATCAGAAGAAATAAAACAGCCTTCACCTATTCTTGAAAAGCTGCTCCTATTTCTAATTACAAACGCAAATCCTAAAAATCGGTTTATCCAATATTTATATCTATGAGATAATGAAATGTAATTTAAAACAAGAAATAATATTGTAATTAATTTAAAAACAAGCTTTTTCATCCTGATACCTAGTTAGATTTTCATAGATTGAATATAACTTTTCATGCTGGGATTTTAGTCTATATTTTTTACCTGCTTCATCATGAGCATTACTTGCCATAGTAAATAATTCTTCATCAGTCATCTCAGAAACTTCAATAAAGCACTTAGTAAGTTCTTTATTATTTTCAAATAAAAGACCAAAATCTTTCCCAGAGTTATTAGTTAAAATTTCTGATGTCCCGCCTGAATTACGCCCAATAACTATACATCCATTAAACATGGCTTCAGCAGTGATCAATCCAAAACCTTCACATTTAGATGCTACAACAAGACTTTTTGCACTGCGCATTAATTCATTAACATCATTACGAAATCCTAAAAACTTTATTTGATTTTGAAATGGGCTGTGCTCAACTTTATGTTTTAGATATTGTAGATAAGATTCCTGGCCGCTACCAGCAATCAAAAGTTCATAATTTAAGTATCCTAACTCACAAAAATGTACAAAACTATCCAAAACCTCTTCGATGCCTTTAGTTGGCTCTAGTCTTCCTACAAAAAGGAAGTATGGATTTTTATTGTTAGAAATTTTATCTTTGTTTGGTTCTAAAACCCCATCATATATAACATCTGAATTTAATGGTGATGAAAAGTGATCAGATATTTTATTGGTAATACAAATCACTTTATCTGTTTTATTTATAAGTCTTTTGAATACGTATTTATTAGGGAAGAAATTCATATCAAAATCTAGGTCCTGATACTCCCTTAAATGCCATACGTGTTTGATCTTAAGTAATTTTGATGCCCAATAACCAAGAACAGTTGGTCCGATATTGGTGTGTATGATATCAGGCTTATAATATAGGCAAATTATTATTAACTTTATTAAAGCTACAAAGTTTATTAGCCTAAATACAAACAGTTTCGGCAGGAATAAAACTTTGTCCTTTATTGTTTTTGCTCGGGGATATATTGATAACTTATGTCCTAGTGATTTAAATGGAACTTCCCTTTCAGATAACCAATCAGCGAGAGGTCCACCTTCACTTCCAACAACAAAAGGCTTATCACCTTTTCTTATAATAAAATCAATAATATCAATCAAACATTTATTCGCGCCATATGGGGCAGAGCTTTCGACTATATATAAGATTTTCATTGTAATAACCAGCTCTATCGAAGGGATAGTTCTATAAATAAACGTGACTCATCTATAAGTGAGTTAAGAATATTTTTCGAATTAGAGTAATCAATATTATTAATTTCTGCACTACTTGAGTCAACTAGACGTTCTTTTAGTTCTAGGATTTCAAGCAAACTAGCAACCCTAGCAACATGGTTACCCATACCACAAGCATAAAAGTTCTTTTCAAACAAAATTGAGAAAACAACACCATGAAATGATGTAGATACAATATATTCAGCATCATAAATTAATTTTAAGAAGTCAAGAGGACCAGCCGACTGAATCAATCCACTCTTAAAATGACCAGAAAAAGTTTCGAAACCGTTTATCTCAATTAGTTTCAGTCCTTTTTCTTTACAAATTTTTTTAGCTAGTTTTCTAGATTCATCTGAATTAATTAGGCTATAAAAAAGTAAATATGGCTCTTCACACACTCTCGGAATATCATTTGTCATTTCTTCCCAATGGGTTTTAGGAACTAGAAACGTAGGATCTAGTACCTGTTGAACATTTAGACAATTGATGTTAGAAATAGCTTCCATTAACGGTTTTTCGCGTACACCTAAAGAATCAAATTTGCTGAGCAAATTAGTGACATCTTCATCTTCTAGAGTTTCATTGTTAACTTGCCCCATACTTGCTGCATAGGCGATAAGTTTTGCAGTTTCAGGTGTATTTTCCCCTAAATATGTTAGATCAGGTCTAGGATAGTTTGTCATATCATAGACTCTCCAGATCTGATCACTTCCATATACATAAATATCAAAGTCTTTTGGAAGATCTTTTGAGTTTACTATTAAGTCTCTATTACGATTAATAAAATGGTTGTTGATAAAATCTTTAAATTTACGATGTCTAGTTAATCTAATAGGAGCAAGTAACATCCTTTTAATAGATGACTTTAAAAATTTTATCCTCTGTATAAACGAAATATTTTTATTTAAAAACCTTTTGTCTAATAGGTCATAATCTGCACCATGGTAATCTGGCCAATAATCGATTAACTCAGCTTCTCCATAAGCTGAATAGTTGAATTTCATTGCATACGCTTGCAATACAGCTCCATAATTATGGGCGCGGTGAAATGTTAAGATTCCAATTTTCATCTAATTTCCTATTAATGCTTTAGAAGTTTTTTCAGAACGCTTTTTGCTTTACGCTTTGCTTTTAACTTAGAGTTTTGTTCTATATTTAACATCATTTCTAAAGCATTACTTTCATCTGTGCTATCTGTAAAAACTTCAAAAACTATTGGTTTATTACTAATTTCATTTGAAATAAATTTCCGATACTTACTTTCAAAATCTTGCTTGTTTGTTGCAGAAATATACTCAAAACCTAAACTTTCAGAATAGCCTTTAACTAAAGTCTCTGACTTGTTACCGAAATGACCTGAAGCTGCTATGTAGTTATCAGCATCCTCACCAAAGTATGAAGCATGGTGATTATATTGCCTGAATTCAGTTCCTTTACCATTATTAATAATTAGGATTCGAATATTTTTACCTAAATGTCTAGAACCTATAGAGTTAATATCGTAGAAAAAAGACAGATCACCTAATACCATATAGTATAATCTATCAGGATGAGCTAACGATGCTCCTAAAAGTGATGATAGACTACCATCAATACCAAAACCACCAACATTACAATCAGATCTTACTGACTCTGGCAACTCGAAAAAATTCCAAGACCTTAGACTATTAAGAATACCAAAGTGTATGACTGAATTATCAGGAATTAATTTAGATAGTTTAGATGCGACCCAAATATTAGAAAATGGCACGTTCGGAAGCTTATTATTTAATGATCTGAGATGTTCTGAGCAAGAAGAAAAGTATCCCATCTTACTTGTGTTTTTTTCTTTTGAGTATTCTTTAAAGAATTCATCCTCACTCATTTTAAATACATTAGTTAATTTACCAAATGTATCTCTCATTTCTCCATCTAAATTAACCCTCCAAACTTCAGTATTCGAAGAAATGGCTAAATTAAAGTAATCTCCGGTAATCTCACCAATATGTATTAAAATATCGGGCCTTGATAAAGAGAAATCATGCACCTCTTGTCCAGAGGCTAAAGAATACAACAGTCTAAATTTCCCTCGATAGCCACTTGTATGATCACAGAATACAACAGCATCATTTGATTCACAAAAAGCATCAAGGATTTCTGTTTCGTTCTTGTTCCATTGTTTATGAGCACCAATAAAAACGGCCACTTTACCCTTTAAAGGTGGAAAAGAGTTATGTCGCTCAATGGTTTTAATATGCCTAACTACTGGCAGTTTATTTACGTCAAATGGCGTACTAAAATTCGTAGGAAGGTTTATATGAACCGGACCGCCACCGTTTAAAGATAGAGCGGTAAATGCCTTATTAATTTTTATTTCACAATCCCAAAAGTCATCGGAATCTTTAACAACAGGGAGAGAAACACTTATTGTTGCTACGTCATTAGGTATAACGCTACGATCAATAAACTGTGCTGATAAATGTCCATTTCGAGAAATTGGTTGAGATGAAGTAATAGCAATTACTGGTAGCTTTCTATAGTAGGCCTCAGTTAATCCTGGCATATAATTTCTTGATGCGGTCGCCCCAGTACAACTTATTACAACTGGCTCACCCGTTTCTGCTGATAGACCACATGCCATGTAGGCTGCAGACCTTTCATCTACCGCTGAGTAAACTGTAAAGTATGAGTCATTCTGTATACTTCCAACAAATGCTGTATTAGTATTTCCTGGGGATGCAATAATATATCTCACACCATAAGCTTTGAGTAAAGCTATTAATATTTGAGTATTTTTTTCTCTTGTGTACATCATAACTTCTGTTCTCGAAGTGTTTAACAAACATAGATTTTTTGATTATCTATATTTAAAACTATTTAAGACTAAACCCGCCGTCGCATACAACTGTATGACCAACAATAAAATTCGATGCATCTGACATGAGAAAACCTGCTAGTTCTGCAACCTCTTCAGGTAGTGCATATCTTTTTAATGGATTCTCATTTATAAATGCATTGCTTTGATCTACTAAAGATGAATCTTGCATTTCTGTAGCTATAATACCAGGAGCAATACCATTTACTATGATTCCCCTCGGAGCAAGTTTTAGTGCTAAACCTTGCGTCATTCCAACAACATCCCACTTTGTTAATCTATATGGGTATGTTGCTCCGACAAAGCCTCCTTGAGATGAAATATTTATAATTTTTCTATATTTTGATTCTGTTCCAGACTCTAACCAACGTTTGGCAACTTCTTGACTTAGGAAAAATACAGCTTTTGAGTTTACAGCATAAATTTTATCCCATTGTTCAGGCTTAACATTAGGGAAATCTGTTCCATCAATAATTCCAGCATTGTTTACTAATATATCAAATTCACCACCTAACAACTTGTTTAGTCCAGAAAGGTTATTGGCTATATTATCGACATCAGAAACATCCCAAACTTTGGTTATTAACTTAGGGCTATTTATTTTAACAGCAGCATCGTTTAATTTTTTGTCATCTCGACCTGCAATTACAACCGTCGCTCCTTGCGTTATAGCTTTTTTTGCTATGCTTAGCCCAATTCCAGAACCGCCGCCAGTAATTAGAACTCTTTTACCTAACAAAGATGTGTTATCGTTGGTTTGTGTGACATAAATTTTAGATGCCCCACCATTTTTGATGACTGTTTTAATTGCTCTCAATATCTGAGGCATCCTTTTAATCAGAGAGTAAATCTTGGAAATCGCGCTTTTCATCATTATTACCTACTAAAATTTGCTCTACGAGATATTTCATTATTGACTATCAATCTCATTTCCTTTGAAAGACCAAAAACATACATTAAAAGAGCAGTAAACAACATAATCATTAAAGTATTTATAAATATCCATATAAAAGTAATCTGCATATCTCCTTTTAGATAATAAGCAAACAGTGAAGATAAAATTACAACTACGGATAATGGATAAAAAACTTCTTTAATAAACTTCACTCCACTTAGCCCAACAAGTTTCTCAACAAGACGTAACCGAATGAAAAACATTATAATGTTTGCAGCTATTGCAACTATAAAAACTGACGTTGCACCATAACCTAAAGAAAGTACAAGCCACGAAATAAAGAAAATCAAAATCTGGATAACACCCAACTTTAATTCATATTCTTTCATTTTACCTGGAGCTCTCGCAGCTGTTGCTATTGATAAGCTTAATGACATAACAAGCACTTCAACTAAACTAAGCCTACTAAAAAGAACTACACCTTCTGGTGGAGTCACTAGCCACAGTCTTAGTATTTCTTCCATAAAAACAATTAAAGGTAGTGCAAAAATCCATATCAAAAAAAATGATAGTTTTGAACCTTGGTAAACTACCTGGTGCATCATTTTATAATTTTCAGCAGCATAACTTTTGATGATAGTTGGATACAACCCAGTGTTAAAACTATTTGCAAAAACCATTGCCTGCGTAGATACAGTTATTGCAATTCCACGCGCAGCAACAATTACTGGGTTAAACATCTGATTTAATAATAATGTAACTGCTTGAGTTCTTATTACACTTGTAAAGGCACCAAAAAAAGTCCAACCGATGAACCCAATTAACTCAACAAATAACACCTTATCGAAACTTTTAGTAAATCTTCTTATTTCTTTGTATTTTATGAAGCTATAAGCCATATAAATGGCCATATTTATTATTGATACTACCAATAATAAACAACCGTATGCTTCCAACTTATCCCAAGTCAATTTAGTTAATAAACATACTGAACCTAGCTTTAAAATAGCTTCAAAAATTGACGCATAGGCATATGCTCTCATGTCTTCATGAGCAATTATTATTGAGATAAATGGTGATGTTAATAAGCTAAATATGAAAGATATAATAGAGTAATGATATAGTTTGATTGCAACATCATATCTATCAGCAGGTATATTTAAATGTTCCATGACAAACCAAAGCCCAATACTTTCTAAAAGTAAAGCTATTGCCAACGCCATTAAAAAATATACTATAATATTCAAGAACAAAATCTTTGAAATACTTTCGCTGTCGCCTTTACCAATAGCATAAGCAAAAAATCGTTGAGTCGCAGAACCTAATGCCCCAGGTATAAAAATACATAAAGATACAATTCCGGTTATAACGGTATATATCCCATAATCTTCCACACCCAGAATTTTTAGAACTTCTCTTATAACCAGTAGGCTTACAATCGTCACTATAATTTGTCTAAAATATAAGGCAATTGTGTTTTTTATTACTTGCTTAGCCGCCACGACCTCTCTCACTATTAGTTATATGCTTATGCTGTAAAACACTATAAGCATCACGGAAAATTTGCGCCCCCCACAAAACTCAGTAAGGGCTCGACATAACCTTGAAATGATACTCAGAATTCAACTTACGCACTGTTCTTTTTATGTTTTATGCTCGCTTTCAAACCGTTTCACTCTTTAGCATTTTTCAAAAACGAGCCTGATCCTTGCGAAACTCTTTGCATTTTGTTTCTGGTTAATATGGATACCGCTAATTCATCCAGCAGCATTCCGCACAAAAGCAATCGTAAACATAATGCTAATATGCGCTCTCATAAGCGTTACTGATAATTTTCCAAGTGTACTTTCTTTCAGCGATTTCTAGCATAGTTGAGCCAGTTTTTATAAATGAAGAGGCGTCGTCTTCTTCAATAAGAGAAATCAATGACTCCGAAGAGCTAAAATACAACGCCTTTTCTTCTGTGCTATAGCGGTTAAAGTTACAATCAAATGCTAAAATAGGCATTCCAAAATGCATAGCTTCAACTAATGAGGGATTAGTTCCTCCAGCAGAGTGGCCATGAAGATAACCCTTGCATGCTTGTCTTAACTTGTAGAGTTCTTCAATATCGTAAACAGGATCTATAATATCTATATTAGGGAACTTGCCATAATCTAGCTTTAGTTGCATACCATAATCACTCACATCCCAGTTCCCAACAAACTTTAGCTGTTTATCAGTCTTGGAAAATGCCTTTAGTATCATTTCAACGTTATTCTCAGGCTCAATTCTGCAAACTGAAAAATAGAAGTTTTCTTTTTCAACAGGCACAGGGCTCTTTGGGATAACATGGTCACCACCATAAGCAATAACAGTGTTGTTAGTGCTGTACTCCGAAGTCACATAGTCGCCAATTGCCTGATTATCACAAATGACTACATCTGAATATTTAACAGCGATTTTTTCAGATAGCTTAAGAAATTTTTTAGCCAGTGGGTGCCACTTTTCTCTTTTCCACTCTAATCCATCGATATTAGTGATGATTTTAGATTTGGAGAACAGTTTAAAAACCGGGAGAAAAATACAGCCAGAAACACCTAGAATCAAAGTAATGTCAGGCTTTATCACCCAGCATTTCATCAAAGATAAGATGTCATAAGGAATACTCTGGATGCCATTGGCACTCAATGGCAAATACTCAAGCCTAGCTCCATTGTGCTCTGCTTTTCTTACGTCATAAGATTTACTAGAACAAAAGACAGAATACGATATGTCACTTGAAACATTACCAGTAAGGTTTTCGACAAGTGTCTCAAAGCCTCCATAACATGCAGGTAGGCCGACCGTGCCAACGACAGCAACTTTTTTCATTATAGACCTATAGTTTTTTCAATTGATTCACCCTGCATGTCTTTCTCAGATAGCAGAACCACCCCCTCTATCGGCCATTCAATAGCCAGAGTCTCGTCATTCCATAGGATCGAATGTTCTGCATTTGGGTTGTAATAGTCAGTGCACTTATAAACAAACTCCGCTTCGTCACTAGTAACATAAAAACCGTGAGCAAAGCCTTCCGGTACCCAGAGCTGACGTTTATTTTCAGCGGAAAGATAAACACCAACCCATTGACCAAATGTTTGGGAGTCTTTACGAATGTCTACGGCTACGTCAAATACTTCTCCAGATACCACACGAACCAGTTTTCCTTGCGTATTTTCAGTCTGGTAGTGAAGACCGCGTAAAATCCCTTTTTTGGATTTTGAATGGTTATCTTGCACAAACTGCGTTGATTTACCTGTTACTAATTCTTCAAATTTTTTCTGTTGCCAGGTTTCCATGAAAAAGCCACGCTCATCACCAAACACATTGGGTTCAATGATTTTGACGTCTGGAATTTTTGTATCAATAACTTTCATAATAAACTACTTATAAGCTTGAATATTTTCTAATGCAGCGGTCCAGTTACTTGGCTTAATACCGAACTGGTTTTCTATACTTCTGCAATCGAGGCGTGAGTTTGCTGGGCGTTTAGCCGGGGTTGGGTAAGCGGAAGTTGGGATAGACAATAGTAAAGGTTGTTTATTCAATACACCTTTACTTTCTGCCAACTGAAATATTTTAGCTGCAAAGTCATACCAACTCGCATAAGGCATGCCAGAGAAATGATACGAGCCCCATTTTGGCGTGTGCCCTTGCTCGATGTACTCTATCATTGCAATAAGTGCATCTGCTATATCACCTGCATAAGTAGGCCCACCAAATTGGTCTCGCACAATGCTTAACTCATCACGCGTCTGAGCAAGACGAAGCATGGTCTTTACAAAGTTATTACCGTGCTCACCAAATACCCAAGCGGTTCGTAAAATAAGATGCTTGGGACAACTCTGTGTAACTGCTAATTCACCCGCTAACTTACTTTGACCATAGACCCCCTGAGGCGCGGTTTGATCGGACTCTAAATATGGTTTTTCACCCTGCCCGTCAAACACGTAGTCTGTAGAGATGTGTAATATCACTGCATTTACTTGTTGTGCTGCTTCAGCCAGATATCGAGGGCCATCTCGATTGATTGCATTGGAAAGTTCAATTTCTTCTTCTGCACGGTCAACAGCCGTGTGTGCCGCCGCATTAATAATATAATCAGGCTTAAAATCAGAAACGGTTTTATGAACTGCTTTTTGGTCAGTAATATCTAGCTCTTTTCGATCAAGAGCCAATATTTCCGTTTTGTTTTTTAAACGCTCAGTTAAGCAATGACCTACTTGGCCCTTGCATCCGGTTATTAAGACTCTCATTACTTTCCCTAACTACTTAAGCAAAGAGTTTAAATACTGGCCATAGCCATTCTTTAACATTGGCTGTGCGAGAACCGCTAATTCAGAGTCACTCAACCAACCGTTTCGCCATGCGATCTCTTCTAAACAGGCCACTTTTAAGCCTTGAACATTTTCAAGAGTCTGAACAAATGATGAGGCTTCATGTAGGCTACCGTGAGTTCCAGTATCTAGCCAGGCAAAACCACGACCAAGTAATTCAACATTAAGTGAGCCATCGTTTAAATACATTTCATTTAATGTTGTAATTTCTAACTCTCCGCGGGCGGAAGGCTTAACTTGCTTTGCCAACTCCACCACTCGGTTATCATAAAAATATAACCCTGTGACCGCATAATTAGATTTAGGAACAGCAGGTTTTTCTTCAATTGATATCGCTTTCATGTTTTCGTCGAACTCGACAACACCAAAGCGTTCTGGATCTTTCACCTGGTAGCCAAATACTGTCGCTAGCCCTTGTGAAGTCAACTCTCGGGCACGGTGCAATTGTTTTCCAAATGACTGCCCATAGAAAATATTATCACCTAATACTAAACAGACTGAGTCATCACCGATAAACTCTTCACCAATAATGAAAGCCTGAGCCAAACCGTCTGGGCTCGGTTGGACCGCGTATTGCAGATTAATCCCAAAGTCGCTGCCATCACCTAGCAGACGTTTAAAGCTGTCGTTATCTTCTGGAGTCGTAATAATTAGAATGTCTTTAATACCGGCCAACATTAATGTTGAAAGCGGGTAATAAATCATCGGCTTATCGTAAACCGGTAATAACTGCTTCGACACACCACGGGTAATTGGGTACAAGCGAGTACCTGAACCACCGGCTAAAATAATCCCTTTCATTCTTATTCTCCCGCCCCTAGACGCTCACGACTGTATGAGCCATCTAGTACACGGCTCCACCACTCTTTATTATTTAGGTACCATTCTACGGTTTTACGAATACCCGATTCGAAAGTCTCTTCCGGTTTCCAACCTAATTCACGTTCGATTTTTTTAGCGTCAATTGCGTAGCGAACATCATGTCCAGGTCGGTCGGTTACGTAGGTGATGAGATCTTGGTATTGCACCACACCTTCCGGTTTGGTTGGGACTAACTCTTCCAATAGTGAACAAATCGTCTTCACGACTTCAATGTTCGCTTTTTCGTTATGACCACCGATGTTGTAGGTTTCACCTACTTCGCCTTCTGTGGCGACTTTGTAAAGTGCACGGGCATGATCTTCGACAAATAACCAGTCACGAATTTGCATACCATCGCCATAAACAGGCAAGGCTTTCCCATCCAATGCATTTAGAATCATTAGTGGGATCAGTTTTTCTGGGAAGTGGAAAGGACCGTAGTTATTTGAACAGTTCGTCACGAGGGTTGGTAATCCATAGGTGCGTTGCCATGCACGAACTAAATGATCACTCGACGCTTTCGATGCAGAATAAGGAGAGGAAGGAGCATAAGAAGTGGTTTCGGTAAACAGGTCGTCCGTTCCTTCTAAGTCTCCGTAAACTTCATCTGTGGAGATATGGTGGAAACGAAATGCTGATTTACGATTGGCATCAAGTTTATTCCAATATGCTTTGGCAGACTCTAGAAGGGTATAAGTGCCGACAATATTGGTTTCGACAAACGCAGCAGGGCCATCTATAGAACGGTCAACGTGCGATTCCGCGGCCAAATGCATGACAGCGTCGGGTTGGTGTTTTTCAAAGATCGCATCAATAGCATTTCGATCACAAATATCGACTTGTTCAAATGCATAACGTTCGCTGTTTTCTACTGAAACTAATGACTCTAAATTGCCAGCATAAGTTAATTTATCAACGTTAATAACACTGTCTGACGTATTATTAATGATGTGTCTGACCACTGCGGATCCGATAAAACCTGCACCACCGGTTATTAAAATTTTCATGTTGTCTCTTAATTATTTTATTTAAAAGCCTGAACAATTACGAAGATTTTCCATTCGAAAATTGTTTTTATTCACTATCCCATCTCAGACTCTAGCCAAGCCTGAGACAGTTTTTATTCGTTTTGAGACAGTCAGCTTTCACTAACTGCCTGTAATTACTTGATTTGGCCTATTTTGGCTACCCTGCCCCAATAGGCTTTATCTTAAATATATTTCAATCCATTAAGCTTTATTACTTGAATACTCATAGTTGTAATATCCATAGCCATAAGAGCTTGAGGCTTTTTTCTCGATTGCGTTAAAGATAACGCCTTTCACCTCAATACCTGATTGCTCGAAGCGATTACGCGCAACATCTATTTCTTTTGCTGTATTTTGGCCGAAGCGAGCGACCATTAGGGTAGTACCTGCAAAAGCACCGACAATACTAGGGTCTGTCACGGCTAACACTGGTGGAGTATCGAAGATCACCAAATCATAGTTTTGGCTTGCCCATTCAACTAGTTCTTTAAGTCGAGGGTGCATTAATAACTCTGAAGGGTTTGGAGGAAATTGACCACGAGTAATAACGTCCAAGTTATCAAATGTGGTAGATTTGACTGCTAAGTTGGTATCAATTTTTCCGCTTAATAGATCCGATAAGCCATTTTCTGCACTTACTCCTAGCGAGTGTTGTAAGTGCCCCTTGCGCATATCTGCATCAATAAGCAATACTTTTTGACCAGTTTTTGCTGTCACTGCCGCGAAGTTAGTTGAAATAAACGACTTACCAATGCCTGGCGCTGGTCCAGAGATCATTAATACGTTATTTTTCGCTTCCATCATCGCAAAGTGGAGGCTAGTGCGTAATCCGCGTAGTGCTTCAATAGAAAGATCTGCTGGATTAATATCTGCCAGTAATGACTGCTCTTTGCTTTGCTTTTTACGTTTAGCTTTATTAGCTATATCAAGTTGCAACACTGATTTTGGCACACTGGCGTATACTGCTAAACCAATTGCTTCGATCTCATCCGGAGATTCCACGCCTTTGTGAAGTGCAGCCTTAACGAGTACAAATGCAACACTCAGCATCCCACCTACTAAAATCGCTAACACAACAATTAGCGGTTTTTTCGGCTTCACAGGTATAGCATAAGCTTGCGCGTTATCAAGAATACGTACATTACCCACTGTACCCGCTTTAATAATGCTCAGTTCCTGAACTTTATTGAGCAGCTGAATATAAATTTGTTGGTTAACTTCAACATCACGCGTCATGCGCAGTACTTCGCGTTGAGTTTTTGGTAACTTTTGAATTTGCTGGTTTAAACGTTCTTTTTCGTTTAATAACGTTACACGTTTATCCAGTAAAGATTTGTACGCTGGGTGATCTTTGGTAAAGCGCTGGCTGATCTCGCTCTCTTTGAAGGTCAGTTCGTTCAACTGTGCTTCAAGCTCAACCATTACTTTCAGCGTCGACTGAGCTTCCAACCCTAAGTCAATAGATTCGTTAGCCTGACGAAATTGATTCAGCGAATCTTCCGCTGTCGTTAAACTGTTCTTGATATCAGGTAAACGCTCTTTTAGAAAAACCAAGCTTTTTTCGGCTTCTGCTGATTGTCGCTCTACATTTTGTAGGAAGTAAGTTTGGCTAATATGATTCAGGATATCGGTGATTTGGGCACGGCTTTCACCCGTAAAGCTTAATTGCAATATTCCAGTCTGTTTTCCACGCTCACTAATCGAAAGGTTTTGCTTTAGCCACTCAATCGCATCTAAACGGCTACGCTTAGCAATGTTAAATTCTTGACCACTATTAGCGTGGATTGAAATGACAAACAGCTCATAACCATTGTTCTTAGCCAACTTGCCAGCTTCTCCTTCCAAGACCACCTGATCATCTTCACGAATTAACTGATAAGTTTGCTTTTCAGCGTCTATCAACAGCAAGTGATGTTTTAAGCCCATTGCAAAGTCAGGCGTAACATAACGGCTGACCGCAACCTGGTTAACTTGACCCGACATACGCGCCAAGCCTTTACCTATAACAGGAAAGTAATCAGGCGTAACCATTGTGGTTAAGTTAAACTTATCAACCGTGTCGCCTAAGATCATACGTGATTTGATGATCTCTATTTCTGTCGTGGCAGACGACTCTTGAGCGAAAAGTTCACCCATGTCTCCAACCAAAGAGCCAATTCCGCCTGAGTTTTTAGACTCAATTTGCAGTAATGAGTCCGCTTTATAAACGGGCGTAGATAGAAGAGCGACAGCTACCCCTCCGACTGCAAATAAAAAGGTGGTGGTTAAGATGATCCATTTCGCGTCTAACAAGATGCCAAACAGCTTACCTAAATCGACTACGTCGGAAGCGGCTTCAGCAGAGGGTCTTTGTTGTGGTGTTGTCATAATCGATGCTAATTCTTATTTTTAAACAATCGCTCCTAATGGAACAATTGGGTAGATAACCTTAATGGTTTAATTCGGTGAGGTAAGTGCTATTTCAACTTTGCCGCCCAAGAGTGAGCAGATTCTTCGATAAGCTTGTATGCGTGCTCAAACGCCTCTCTACTCTGACGATAAGGGTCTGGGATATCAATTTGCCCAATCCATTGACCAAATAGCATCGTTTTCCCTCGGGCTTCTGGTGCAATCTCGGTCAACGCTTCTTTATGCGCTTTTTCCATCACCAGAATGAGATCATATTGAGCACACAACTCCGTGGTGAGTTGCTTAGCCTGATGGTCTGTTAAATCCACACCATGCTCAGCAGCCACTTGCTGGGCCATAGAGTCTGCTGGTTTACCAACTAAGCCACTCTTTTGGGCGGCAATGCCGGAAGAATCTACCGTTTTATTCGGTAATAGTTTTTTGAGAATCGCCTCGCCTGTTGGAGAACGGCAAATATTCCCAACACACACGACTAAGATCTTGTTAAACATGAATCACGCCTATAGTGAAAAAAGGTCTAGAATAATCCGGAACCAAGTCGGGCAGAACCTGGTACCACTCTCGCTCTATGGCCAATTTCGAACTCGTAACACCCCTTCCGTCAGCTCATTAAAGCCAGAGATTGTTGGGATCAACTGAGAGATAACACGGTTCCAACGTGTAATTGGCGCTGCAGTTACGTAAACCACATCATAAGGCTTGAGATTAAATTCAGTACCTACCACAAGCGCGGATGCATCTTGAATGTCTAACTGGTAAATATCGGCCATACGCTCTGACTTGTTGTCGGAAGTGCGTATCACAAACACACCAGTAGCGTCTGCTGAAAGCTGGTCGATTCCTCCGACATTACTCAATGCCTCGGTCAAACTCATCCCAGCACGGTCTATTTTAAGCAGTTTAGGACTATTCACTTCACCCATCACAAAGACTTTTTGCCCATCATTACGTGGGACGTGAATAATATCACCAGCTTCTAGCAAACGGTTTTGGGTTAGATCACCACGTTGCATTAAGGCATAAAGAGATATTGGTTGTTCTTCGCCGTTTCGGGTTAAAGTGACGTTTCGCCAATCAGCCTCTTCAGCTAGACCGCCAGCACGGTTCACTGCGTCTAATATCGTTAGTGGGATATTGGTTATAGCCTGTTGACCTGGCTGGCCGACTTCACCTGTCACATAGGCTTTTTTAGAGCGAAATGCCGCGACGTTAACATCTACTTGAGGGCTTTCTATATACTTCGCTAGGCGAGCAGCAATATCAGCACGAATCTCGCGTACTGTCTTTCCTGCCACTTTAACTACGCCAATATACGGATAGAAGATGGTGCCATCAGCATGTACCCAGTTACCAGCCTCTGAAGCGCTTCGGTAAGAACCCGCAGGAATGGTTAGCTCTGGGTGATCCCAGATCGTCACGTTAAGGATGTCACCCGCCCCTACTCGATATTCATATTGGACAATCTGTTGATCAAGCTCAGAGTTGGCTTTAGAAGAAAAGTTGGTCATTCCACCGTAGGTAGCGACTGTTTTAGCATTGAGCGTATGCAGATTAACGACTTCGGAAATGTCATCCTTCTGATTAGCCTCAATAACAGTTACAACGTTTTCACTATTTGAAGACAGGTGTGAGCCCGGCAAGGTACAGCCGACTAACAAGGTGGGTGCTAGCATCACTAGCAAAAATTTTGATTTCAGTTCCATGTAAGCCAAATCATCAAGAGTTGAAGAGTATCAGTAGGTGATCTTACAGAAAATACACCAACATCAGCTATAGTTAAGTAAAGGCACGGCTGAGCGCCATCTAAAGTTTTGAGGCTCATAGAAAAGAGTCTTCAAGACGAGCCATAAGTAATGGGGTTTAAATGAAGGAAGTAGTTTGCATTAGTTCTCACCGAAAATTTTACCAAGAATTTACATTAATTGATATTTTTCAAAATAATGTAAAAACACTGAAGTCAAGCTTGTTTACACGGGTTCCATGTGTAAATATTCAGCACGTAAACTTCTTGAGACGCTACCGCCCATTGGCTGTACGCAAACCACATAGCGCTAAACTCACCACAAATCATCAAAGTTGGGTTTGAGTTTTACTGACGTTTCTGTTTTTAAGACGCTGATAAATGGCGCCTATTTCTTATAGTTTTCAAGCGCAAACATTATCCATATTCAGCTCAAGATCACAACACCTTTTCTAACTCCTATAGAAATGTGGATCCTAGTTCCACTCTTAAAATGAGATATAAATTGGTATTTAGGGATTTGTATATGGGTAAGGCACTTAGAGCCACCTCCGATGATATCGAGCACTATCCAAACCATATCTAGTCTACCTAGATTAAACTTTTAACTGATAAAGTATTTCAATTGCGATTAATTCCTATCATTTGTATTTAAATTTGATTTTGTGTAGCTGATTAGCCAGCTTGTCTTGCTATTGTCTCTCCTTCATCTACTCTAAGATTTATTGTGTTGAGTCGATGATGTGAACCATAAGTTGTTGTAGGATGGATATCGCCTCAAAAACTTTAGAAAAGAAGTTCTATTTTAAGGTTGAAAAGTGTGCCTTAAACGATTAAAACAGAATTGATATGATGTACAATTACTACAATAAATAAACTATAATTTGTTGTTTACGTTACTAAGCTTGGCTAACCAACTAATAAATAATTATTAATATGACCGATACGATCAGCGATACAATTCAGAAAAGAGATGCGTTGGAGTTACCAGCGAGCGATTCTATCGAAGCAAATGCTAATTTTTCGAGTACAACCTCTAAGCATCTGGAATCATGTATTTACATCTACTGCCCTAAACCAGATGAGGATAAGATCGCTAGGGTCTTAAAACGACACCCAGAATTAAATGCTCAAGTAAACAATTACACTATCAGGGACTTTAAAAGTAAGACGCTTTGTCACTTCAAAAGCTCACATTTAACCCAAGAGCAGCAAGCATTTTTAGTTGCAGCGACGGAGCTTGGGGCATGGGTTGAGCCTCTAGTTAGTTACTTAGATTCTTCCTTAGGCTATACGGAAACAGAACTCCTACATAGCGGCTATTTCTTACACCAAAAAGCTTTTTCTATCCTTTCTAACCGTAAGAACAGTTGGCAAAAGCGAGCAATCGATCTCCTGTTTGTATTCATGCTTGCTTGGATTGCTATTCCTATAGGTCTAATTACAGCATTACTCATTAAATTAGAATCACCAGGGCCTGTTTTCTTTAAGCAACGCCGTACTGGTCAGTACAATGAAGAGTTTGAAGTTATTAAGTTTCGCTCGATGCGCAACGATGCAGAAAAGAATGGTGCCCAATGGGCGACTAAGAATGACGCTCGTGTAACCAAAGTCGGCAACTTTATTCGTAAAACTCGAATTGACGAGCTTCCTCAGCTAATTAACGTATTGAAAGGCGAGATGTCTATGGTAGGTCCTCGTCCAGAGCGCGAAGTATTCATCTCTGAATTAGAAAAGGAGATTCCATACTACCGTTTCCGTCACGCGGTTAAACCCGGAGTAACAGGTCTTGCTCAAGTCAAATACCCTTACGGAGCGTCTATTGAGGATGCCGTTTGGAAGCATAAATACGACGTTTTTTATATCAAACACCAGAACTGGAAAATGGAAATAAAGATTCTGTTTCTAACAGTCAAAACAGTTTTGTTTGGGATGGGGCGTTAAGAGAACGTTTAAACAATAAAAAAGAGCAGCAACCATTGGTTACTGCTCTTTTTATGTTAAGACACTTATGTTCCAAAACTAACGTTTCGATCGATGCTTCATCGTTCCTTTTACTGCATAAACTGCAAATGTGAATAAACTCTTAGGTAAGCTTAACCCCACTACATCTCTATAGAATTTCCACTGGTATGACAATACGGTAAGTTTGTTTGCCGTCATCCCAGTATCCATTCTGTACTTAGCTAATGGCTTGGGAAGACAATATGCTTTAGGAGTATCTTTCAATATATCTAACCACAACCCCATATCTTGGCGCTTGCGGATAAGAGGCATATAGCGCTTACCTAGTGCCTGTGTGTCATAAACTGCAGTTAGGCATCCGATAACGTTACTGTACATAAGTTTTTTATACGTTGTATATTCAGGTGCAGTTACAACGTTCAATTCTCTAGAGCTATTAAATCGAGTATAGTGAGTGTAAGTTAGCGGGTATTCGTTCTCTATCATGAAAGGGATTTGCTCCGAGAGTTTCGTTGGCTCCCATAGGTCATCAGCATCAAGGAAGGCAATAAAGCGACCTCTGGCTTTTTTTATTGCGATATTTCTGCTTGCTCCTGCTCCAAGATTCTTCTTGTTTCTAATTGTAGTAATCCTAGAATCTTGTTCAGCTAACGATTTAAGTAGTTCCCAACTTCCATCTGTAGACCCGTCATCAGTCACTATCCATTCCCAATCTGAATAAGTTTGAGAGACAATGGACTTATAAGTATCTTCTAGATAAAAGGCCGAGTTATAGAGGGGTGTAATTATCGATACTAGATGGCTCATAATGATAGATTTAGGCTAGTTGGTAGATGTATGGATATTTTGAGATTGTTCAAAGTACTGACAAGAATTAGCTGCAAAAAACAACAATATTGGCATATAAATCATGTTGTAAAAGGTATCATAGACGACACCAGCAAAAACTAATAACATAGTACCTAACAACAGTGTAAACGAATAAATATTTCTATGTATAAAATGTAGAGAGATAAGCCATATTACAAATAAAGAATGACAGATAAGTCCAACCACACCCCATTGAGATAACCAAAATATGTAAACGTTATCTCCTACATTAGCCAAAGATTTATTGGCTCCCATGGAAAAAAAGTAATTTTCTTTCATGATTTCTATTAAATACTGAAAATGCTCAATTCGTTTATACACTGAAGGAATTGCATAAATATCGCCAGACAGTGCATGTTGTATAAGTTGATTAAAATATGGATTATTAGAAATGTAATATAAAACCATACCACTTACTGAGAAGCCTACCATTATAACAATAGATTTGTATATTAAAGGATAATAAAATAAGACTATAAATATATACAACAATAAAACAATTAATGTCACGCCTCTAGATGTAGTAGCAACTAGCATCATTAAGTGCACAGCAGCAATCATAGATATCATTACATGATTTCTTTTTTGTACATATAACGAAACGAAGTAAAAGTATATTAGAGATAAGCATATAGCTAAAGTGTTAGGATTGCCAGATAGCCCCGTAACTCTGCCTAAACCACCACTAACCTTTTCAGCAGAATAGAAAATACTCACAAATGAGCTTTTCATTAATCCTGGTACTATAATTTGTAAAACGATGAAGATCGCTTGTATAGACAAATATAACACTAATATTTTATTTAATTTTTCAATAGGAAGTAGTCTATAGCTATAGAAAACTGCAAATACAAAAAAGTAAAGTATAGGACGAAAAAACTCAAACATATCTCGAGACACCAGGCTTCGTCCTTCAATAAGCCCGGTATAAAATGAAGCGAACATTGCGCTAAATAAGAAGAATAGATATACAGTGTGACGGACTTTAACCTCTCCCTTCCCAAAAAAGTAAACCATTATGAACGATATCATAACCAACAGGTCGAACACCCTGTTTAACGCGTCAATGGAAGAGTTTAGTCGAAACAGAATTAGCAATAATAAAACTGACACTTTTTAACTTGCCTTTACAATTAATCGTCGAATTTTATCATACAAATAATAGGCAGAAAAATCTGAAAAAACGTTTACAATACCTTTGTGAGTTAGGTAACGAAAAGCGTCACGACGTGGTAATTTAAGAACGTATATCATTCTTGGTATTTTATACTTTCCTTTATTGTTTTCATCCAAAATGGAGTTATATTCATCGAGAATTTCAATTCGTGTAAATGTCTTATCTTTCGTTCTTGTTTTTATACTAGTAAGAGAGGTTGACGATTCAACGACCGTATAAAACCCTTCATCAAGTAAACCATACTTATCACAAAGGATTCCCGCTTTCAAAGAGAATAATACATCGTTGGAAACAATTGTATTTGAAAAAAAAATTTTATTTCTTTGAATAAATTCAGTTCTATAGATTTTAGACCAAGGAACATGAAACCAATATAGAATATCATCTATACCTAATTTTGCTTTCTCATACAAATATGAATAGTTATTAGTCCTATTACTCTCTTCACCATTATCTTTTATGGATGATGGATCAGAAAATAAAATATCATAATCTTTATACTTATCAAGTTTGTCTATTATTTTATTCACTTTACTATGGCAAACTCTGTCATCCGCATCGACAAAGGTTACCCAATTAGTTTTAACATTATAAAGACCAATATTCCGACAAACTCCTGCACTATTATTACTGTCATTTGAGAAGAAAGAAACATACTTATACTTTTCTTTTAATTCACCCAAACGAACAGCATCATCACTTGAATCATCTACTACAATAATGTTTATACGTTCGATATCAGACAACGTTAACAAGAGATTATCTAGTGATTCATACGAGTTATAGTGAGGTATGACTACTGTTAATAGCTTCATAATTTAACTATACCTCTAAACTTGTTGTAGTACACAGATATCAAGTTCGATTTCTTCTTGTAATAATTTTCCCACTTAATTGCCGTTTCCATTAAATTTTCATGACCCGTTGTATAGTATAGTGTTTTCAACTGATTTATATGTATAAATTGATAATGAACAGTACAAGGTCTAATACGGTCACCATACTCAATATGATTTAAATCATAAGTAGTCCATTTGCCAGTATCATAATCTTTTAAAATATTAGATAGTGAATACAAACAATCATTTAATATTTTGTGTGCTCGCTCATCTCCTGTAAAATGAGCAAAATCGATTATTCCAAAAATTGAAAACATGAAGCCATTAAGAACTTTAGGTGGTTTAATACTTGGATATTCAAGATAAAATCGACCTCCAGATAAAACACAACTGATGTCAGATTCACGATCTAACATAGTATCGAAGGCGCGTTTGGCACTATTAAGGTATCTTTCATCTCCAGTTAAGGAGTGCGCTCTTAGTAGTACTGATATAGCTCGAGATTGAGCCATAGCAGACTTCCAAGGAGATTTGACGCGAAACTTATCTACGTTTGTATAAGCCAACCAGTAACCATCATCAGTCTGATTTTCTAAAAACCAATCAGATATATTAATGAACTTTTCTTTTGCTGACTCATCTTGATCATTCCAGTATTTGTGTAAATATGCCAATGCCATCTGCCCAATCGCTATTGGGAAATAGTGCATAGAGCTCCCAGAACTAGAGTCCACATAGTGAGGTATTACCGGAATTCCTTTGTTATCAAAATGAAAACGCTGACTTCTATGAGCGAGCATATCGTCTACGTTATATTTCATAAAGTAGTATTTATTCAAATCTTCATTGGATTTAACATAATCATAAACAAGGGGGTTGAAGATGTCATTGTATAATTTTTTTATATAGAAATAGATCTTGTTCATTACATCTGACTCTTATTATGCACCATCACTTTAAGCGTTTGCTTAATAGTAGAAATGTTAAGACTGATAATTATTTTCACTAACACTTTAACAAAAATAACTTTCGAATTATACTTAGGATAATTCCTAGCCATCAAAATATTTTCGAATATTTTTTGTTTCCATCTAAAGGAGTTGACTTCATACTTAGCCTCCAACCTCGATAGAGAATGTTCAATATTTCCTATTTGAGCTATTTTTATTTCATTAATATCATTCAAACGATAGAATAAGGAGAAATCTACCCCATAAAAGCTAAACCTTGAGTCGAATACAGTCCCATATTCCTTCTGTAAAATATCTACGGCTTCTTTACTAATTGTCAAGCCACTATTTATAGATTTAATACCAGTTAGATACTTTTCGTTACCAACCACCTGATTGTTAATAATTTTTATAGGATAAACTTTTTTATCTTTATAGAGAACGGTAGGAGCTAAGACATAGGGCCCTTCAATGTTATCGCTTTCGAATAAGCTCTTATCTACATCAGTATCATCATCAAATATTGTTATTGATTCATACCCAGCATATCGATTATGAATGACTTCATTATATATAAAACTTAAGTTTTCGTTAGCCTTAGACAAGATGACATCAGCACCTTCTAGATGCTTATTGATAATATTAGACTCATTTACCCAAACAACTATTTTATATTCTTTATTATTAATAATCCCCAAGCTTCTAAGACTATTAACTGTTACAACCGATTCCGGTTCTTTGTTATGAGTAACAACTAAGATTAGTTTGTATTTGTTCATTTTTATATCAAATTAAGTTAAAGTGCTTGCTAGTCTCACATAAGAATGAACGCACGCTGTCAAAAGATTTTTCATGTTCTTTTTCAATGTGCTCTAAAACCTTATGCTTAGTATTTCTTGCCCACTCTAGTTCTGACTCAGAAAATCCATAGGCTAAACCATAGCGATCTGACTCATTTGGATACCATTGCTCTCTTGTCATACTTTCATTTGGAACAACTATTGACTCACAACCGCATAGCACAGCAAATAAAGAGTATGCGGTATAGTCATCGTAGGAAATAAATCGCTTACTTTGCTTTAACACCGCCGCAACTTCGTGATGAGACATGCCATCAATACAAATAGAGCTATCTTTGTGTACTTTATCCTTTTCATATCCTTTTCTGATTATATGACTGTCAATCTTACGCTCAGTAACTTCTTCAGTGTTGTATATATCTAGAGGATAATAAATTACTTTAAGCTCTTGGCTAGAGGTTTTTGAATAGCAGTACTCGAAGTCTTTAACAGCAGAGTTGAATTTGAAATAAAGCTCCCCAGCACCAAATTGAAATTCACGATGAAAGTGTCCTGGTTGATGCAAAAGCCATCTGACAACATTTTTAGCATTTAGGGGATTACCAAAAGTAAATTCAGGGTAGACAACAACTTCGTTATTTCCGTCAATTTGAGATGTTTTACATACTGGAGTATCCCAATCGGGATGAACTTTAAGTTCTCTAAACCTCTTGATAGTCACGGATAGTGAATTTTTCACACTTAAGACAAATTCTTTCTTGGTATTGAATTTAATTCTTTCAGCTTTTCTAGGCACTAAATATGCCTCATATCCTTCAACCTGATTTATAAGATGGCACAGACGGTGCAAGACTACACTTCCACCACTATTGGAGTCGTAATCTGGTGCATAAATGAAGAATTTCAATTAATTCTCTCCAAAAATTAACTTAATTTTAATTTTATGTGACATGAAATGTTGTAATAGCAGCAATATAATTACACACATAACTCCTTGAATAGCAAGGATAACGAATTGTAATAACCGTGATTCAGGAAATGTTGTTATCTCTCTAACTATATAAAAATAAATAATTGACAGAATAGCTGATGGTATTAATGTGAATGTAAAAATTTTATATCCAGAGGAAAAATACCGAATGAAATTGTAGCCACTCCATGAAAGAAAAAGTAATGCACTTGTTATAGCGTAAAAAACAGCCATACCATTAGCAAAATAGTGAGTCGCTATGATTATATTAAGGGGTATAACTAGAACACTGTAGATTGCATACACTTTTGTATGTATTCCTAGGTTTCCAACACTGTATCTAAAAAGAAAACAGAAGTTAGAAAGTACGGTAAAAGTTGAGCCAATAAATATCCAAGGTAAATATTGAAATGATTTTTCTGATAGGATTTGGTCTCCACTCCATACAAAAAGAAGTTTATCACCATAGAAGAACATAAAAGAAGCTAGTGATAATGATATTACAGATATCACTTGGAAAAATTTATAAAATAAATCCCCATACTCATCGTATTTTTTATCGTTTATTAACCGAGTGAGCCTAGGTTGTAGTAACTGACTTACGGGATCGCTTAATACAGTTAAAAGAGCAGTTACAGAAAACGCGACACTATAAAAAGTATATTCTTTAAGATCCATCGTAGCCGTTAATACTAACTTATCTGATTGGTTAACTGCAATCCAAAGGATAGATAGAAAAGAAAGTTGAACAGCAAAGGAAACAACTTCTTTTATACTTGTAGTTTTATGCTCTTGTTCACTTGTCTGAGGTAATTTTTCTATCACATTACGTTTATTAGCCTCACCAAAAACAAAGAACAATATACTTGTTATACTTACCGCGACTAGCTGTACGATGAAATAGGATTCAATATCATTATTAATGTTCTTTAAAACAAACAATGCAACTGGTTGAGATAAAGTTATATATATGAAGTTTATTAAAGATATAATTTTATGCTTCTCATTTGATAAAAGAATACTCTTAAAAGGACCTTGGATATACTTTATAGAAAATATAACAAACATTGAAGAAAGGCAAAAGACAACAATGTTATTATCTAGGTTAGTTTTCAACCATGCATTACCATAAAGAATCGAAATTACGACTCCAATAAATGACACTAATACAGATATAATAAAAAAGCCTTTAACAACTTTATTAAACAGTTTTATAAACTCTCTGTATTTATCTTTGCTAGTTTTAGAGGTAATGGATTGACGTGTTAGAACTCCACTGATTCCAACATCTAAAATGTTTAAACACGCTTGTATTACTGTAAAAAGACCTACTAAACCGTAGGCCTCATATCCAACTTCATCGATAACGAACGGGATTAATAATACAGCAATTAGCGCACTGTATATTTTGGATAGATATACAGCACTTACAGTTGTAAAATTCATCTTTAATAGAAAATTTTAATCGTACTAATTACTGCATCTACTTCTTCATCTAACATATTATAGAATATTGGTAACCTCAGTAAACGTTCACTTTCTCTTGTCGTATACAAGTCTTCACCAGAAAAGGTAGAAAAGTTCTTTCCAGCAATCGAGCTATGCAGTGGGATATAGTGAAAAACAGATATAATTCCTTTCCCCTTCATGTGTTCAATTAAACTTTGTCTTTCTTCGATATTTTTCACTTTTATATAGAACATATGAGCATTGTGAGTACAATCGTTAGGTATGTGAGGTAACTCAATCAAACCAAGGTCTTGCAAATCTCTTAAAGAACTATAATATTTTCTCCATATCGAGAGCCTTTTCTCATTAATCGCATCAAAATAGTCTAGTTGAGCACGTAAATATGCGGCCTGGATTTCAGAAGGAAGATAGCTACTCCCAAAATCTACCCAACTATATTTATCAACCATACCCCTAAAGAATTGACTGCGATTAGTACCTTTCTCTCTAATAACTTCCGCTCTTTCTATAAATCGCTCATCATTGATAACTAGAAGACCACCTTCACCGCCACTTGAGTAGTTTTTGGTTTCATGGAAACTAAATGCTCCCAAATGGCCAATAGTCCCAAGCGGCTTTTCTTTATAATATGAATTAACACCTTGAGCTGCATCTTCAATAACAAAAAGGTTATATTTTTTGGCTAACTCCATGATAGTGTCCATTTCACAAGCAACCCCAGCATAGTGGACAGGTACTATCACTTTTGTTTTATCAGTGATTGCTGCTTCAATTAAACCTTCATCTATGTTCATAGTGTCAGGACGAATATCAACAAATACGATTTTAGCTCCCCTAAGCACGAACGGGTTAGCACTACTAACAAAGGTATAACTAGGTACGATAACCTCATCACCTTCTTTAATATCTACTAGTAATGCAGCTAACTCTAAAGCATGTGTACATGAAGGTGTAAACAATGTTTTTCGCGCGGGAAGATTTTCTTCAAACCATTTTTGACACTCTAAACCAAAATTACCATCTCCACATAGCTTTTGACTTTCCATCGCCTGTTCAATATATCCTAATTCTTTACCGGTAATGGGTGGTTTATTAAATGGAATCATTTTTTTCTTCTTCTAAAAACTTTTTTTCTAACTCTAAAAGATCTCTACGTCTTGCTTTTAATCTCTTAGCTGGATTGCCCAAGTAAATAGACCATTCTTCGGTAGATTTTCTCACCAAGCTTTTGGCACCGATGGAAGAGCCTTCAGAGAGTCGAACGCCCGGCAAAACAATAGAACCCGCGCCGACAATAGAGTGTCTACCAATACTCGTTTTCTTCTTAAATTCCTTTCGATATCTAGCTGGTACTGTTGGGTTAGTCATCGTTTCACCGGAATAATCATCTGATTGACTGAAGATTTGAACGAAATAGGCTAAACCAGAAAAATCCTCTAACTCAACACCTGGTTCTCCTCCTGCAACTAGGCAATGAGGTGCAATATGAACATTTCTTCCTATGGTAATCTTTCCGGATAAGACACAAAAATCATCAACTCGAGAATAATCACCAATTTCTATTAATTCAGGATTATATATTGATGCTTTATCACTAATCTTGACTTTCTTACCGAGCTTTTTAAACCCAAGTTCATTAAGTTGTTTGTAGTCTAAATATGCCATATAACCTTCTTTTAACGAGCAATAAATCACTGTTAGTTAGTTAAGCTGAGATAATCATCTAAGCTTAGTCCTCTTTTGTCTTTTTCTGATAAAAAAGGCGTTGAAGTAATAGGCCAATCTATATTCAAAAGGCTATCATTCCACGCAATAGTTATCTCAGCTTGTGGATTATAATAATCTGTGCATTTATACACGAACTCAGCCATATCTGTGATCACGTAGAAACCATGAGCAAACCCTTCGGGAATCCACAATTGACGCTTATTTTCATCAGATAGATATATACCAACCCACTTACCAAATGTATCAGAATCTTTTCTTAAATCTACTGCCACGTCAAAAACCTCACCAGATATGACGCGAACGAGTTTACCTTGAGTATTTTCGGTTTGAATATGCAAACCTCTTAAAATACCTTTTTTGGACTTGGAATGGTTATCTTGAACAAAAGTGGTTTTGCGTTTAGTGACCATTTCTTCAAATTTTTCTTGCTGCCAAGTTTCCATGAAGAAACCACGTTCATCACCAAAAATTTCAGGTTCAATAATTTTCACATCAGGTATAGATGTTTCAATAACTTTCATTCTATATATTCTTTTATATTATTTAGTGACAAACGCCAATTGCTGGGTTTAATACTAAAGTCCCTATATATTTTTCCACAATCTAGCCTTGAATTAAGAGGACGTTTTGCAGGAGTAGGGTACTGCAAGGTTGTTATCTTTGAAGTTTCGGGAATAATAGAGAGCACCCCCTCCTGATTAGCGCAATGAAATATCTCGTTTGCAAAATCATACCAACTGATATGTGGTTCACCCGAGTAATGATATACTCCACTCATCTTAGTATCGAACTTATTGCTCTTACACATGATTGCTATCAATGCTTCAGCAATGTCACCAGCATAAGTAGGCCCCCCTAACTGATCTCCTACTATGCTCAAGTTGCTATGTTTTTCTGTCAACTTCAACATTGTCTTGACAAAATTATGTCCAAATTCACTAAACACCCATGCCGTACGTAGAATTACATACCTTTTGCAGTAAGTTTTTACTGCTTCCTCTCCTGCTAATTTACTTTTACCATAAATTGTTTTAGGAATAGGAGTATCACTCTCCAAGTATGGCGATGCTTTATCGCCATCAAATACATAATCAGTGGAGATATGGAACAAAAAACTATTATTTCGTTCAGCAGAAATAGCCAGGTTCTTTGGTCCATTGGCATTTATTGAGAAGCAAAGTTCTTTTTCACTTTCCGCTTTATCTACCGCCGTATAAGCAGCAGCATTGAATATGACGTCTGGTAATATTGAGCTAACTACTTTATCAACTAATCGAAAATCGGAAATATCGAGACTATCTTTATCATATTCAAAGACCTCAACTTCACTCCTGTTTTTCAATGCCCTAGACAGGCATTGCCCAACCTGCCCTCTTGCACCAACGATAAGCACTTTCATTTAGTATCTCTTTTACGTTGTTCTTTAACCAATCGGAATAGATACTGTCCATATTCATTTTTCATCATCGGCTCCGCTATCTCGAGAATTTTTTCGTCCGATAGCCAACCATTTCTCCAAGCTATTTCTTCTAAGCAAGCAACTTTTAAACCTTGTACATTTTCAATTGTCTGAACAAATGATGATGCTTCTTGCAAGCTTTCATGTGTACCAGTATCAAGCCAAGCAAAACCACGCCCTAATAGCTCAACATTTAGACTACCATCTAGTAAAAACTGTTGATTTAATGAAGTTATTTCTAACTCCCCTCTAGCTGATGGTTTGACTTTTTTAGCCCACTCAACAACTCGATTATCATAGAAGTATAATCCAGTTACAGCGTAGTCGGATTTCGGCTCACTAGGTTTTTCTTCAATAGAAATCGCTTTGTTGTCCTCGCCAAATTCCACTACGCCAAAGCGCTCTGGGTCTTTCACTTTGTAACCAAAGACCGTTGCGCCATGCGTTCGTGCCGCGGCATTCTTCAACGTATTAGAGAATGATTGACCATAGAAGATATTATCCCCTAAGACTAAGCACACAGAATCTTCGCCAATAAAATCTTCTCCAATAATGAAGGCTTGAGCTAAGCCATCAGGAGTTGGTTGTACTGCATATTCTAGATTGATCCCATAGTCTGAGCCATCGCCAAGTAATCGAATAAAACCGGCCTGATCTTCAGGAGTAGTAATAATTAGGATATCCTGAATACCAGCGAGCATTAATGTCGAGATTGGATAATAAACCATTGGCTTATCATAAATAGGTAGCATTTGTTTTGATGTACCACGAGTCAAAGGATAGAGACGAGTTCCAGAACCTCCAGCTAGGACAATACCTTTCATGTTACTTAACCTCACCTAAACGAGCTAACTTGTATTCTCCTGACAACACTCTTTGCCACCAATGTTGATTATTTAGATACCATAATACTGTTTTTCTGATTCCACTTTCAAAGCTCTCTTCCGGCTTCCAGCCTAATTCTCGTTCTATTTTAGAGGCATCAATTGCATAACGAACATCGTGACCAGGCCTATCTTTAACATATGTAATAAGATCTTGATATTGACTAACACCCTCTGGTTTATTTGGTGCCAATTCTTCTAGTAGCTCACAGATGCTTTTTATTACCTCAATATTTCTCTTTTCATTATGGCCGCCAATATTATACGTTTCACCAACACAGCCCTCGGTTATGACTTTGTAAAGTGCTCTAGCATGATCTTCGACAAATAACCAATCACGGATTTGATTGCCATCACCGTATACAGGTAATGCTCTTCCATCCAATGCGTTAAGTATCACATGAGGGATTAATTTTTCAGGGAAATGATAAGGCCCATAATTATTAGAGCAGTTTGTTACAAGGATAGGAAGGCCATATGTTCTACCCCAAGCCCTTACGAGATGGTCTGAACCTGCTTTACTAGCCGAATAAGGACTACTTGGCTTGTATGACGTACTTTCAGTAAATAGGTCATTTGTATCTTCAAGATCACCATATACCTCATCAGTTGAGATATGATGGAATCGAAAGTTAGTTTTTCTTTCCTCTGACAAAGTTAACCAATATTCACGCGCTACTTCTAACATATTAAAAGTGCCAACTAAATTAGTTTGGATAAATTCGCTTGGCCCATCAATAGAGCGATCTACATGAGATTCAGCTGCAAGATGCATTACAACATCAGGCTTAGTATCTAAAAATACATTTCTTAGTGATTCCAAATCACAAATATTAACTTTTTTAAATTCATAACGTTCTTTTTTTGACTCAGCCTCGGGAATTGACTCCTCATTACCAGCATACGTAAGGCAGTCTAAATTGACTACACAATTTGTTGTTTCATTCAAAATAAACCTTACAACAGCACTACCAATAAAACCAGCTCCGCCGGTCACTAATATTTTCATTATCCTAATCTCTTACTTTCTCAATATTACAAGCTTGCGCAGATATTATTTAAAATGACGCCTAAACACGAAATTTAATAAAACCATAGCTAAACCTAAAGAAACTCCTAAAAAAGTCCCAATAATGCAGATTAATGCTCGTTTAGGCTTAAACTTAACCTCAGGGACAACAGCCGGATCGATAACTTTGAATACAAACTCTTCTTGCACTTCAGCTAACATTAGACTCTTTGTCTGTTCTTCAATAAGCTTATAAAATGTACCTTGCATAGCTGCTACAGAAGTTTTTTCCAATTGAGAATGTAAATACAATAAATTATTCTTTGTATCAGAAATTACCCTTTCTCTCATATTATTATTTATATCTTCTATTAACCAAGTAACCCACTTCTTAGCAACAAAAGGTGAATAATAATTAATCGACACAGAGTATAAACCACTATCTTTGTCTTTTTCGATATCAAAAACCTCTTTAATGAAAACCTCATAGGCCTCTTGTAAGGTTGGTTTCTTTCCTCTTAGCCCTTTCGGCTCTCGAAACCACTCATCTGTGGTTTCAGAGTAAATATCTGAGTCAATAATTAGCGTGTCACTCTTTATATCCCAATTTTTTACAGCCATTAATGGCACTATTAAATCATGCTGTGTAATAAAAGATTCTACAAATTGACGTGACTTAATAACCTGAACAGCTAATTCGGCTTGGCTTTTTTCTGAGCCACCTATATTGACGCCAGCTAAAGCAGCTAAGCCTCCGAGCTGACCAGATATATTTGCTAAACCACTAGATCCAGATGAGTCAGCAGGAGATAATAGAGAATCAGCTCTATACATATCTGGTTGACTCATCGCAAATATGGTTGAAGTAATTGCAAATGTGAAAGTCATAAATATTACAATCCATTTACCTCTCCAAATGACGCAAGATAACTCTTTTAAGCTAACTTTATCATCTATAGTCGGTATTGGAGGTAATTTCATCATCTCATCATTATTATTGGTTTTATTATAATTCAAGGACACTCCAAATTTCGATAATCATCGAAATATAGTTCAATCTCAAATATACATTAATAATGTATATGAAGTTTTAAAAGCTTATAAGTTAATAACAGAAGCCAATTTATTTAAGAGCATTGATCGCTACACCTGTTTGGTAAAGGATTTGTGTTGCGGCAGTCCAAGTACTTAGAGCATCGCGGTAATCGGTGTCGATAGGCACAACAATCGTATCACCCGCACTTAGCTCTTCATCGTTATTACCAAACCAGTAGCCAGAAGTTGGCTTGTACACAGAGCCATCAGCACGTACGACGAAAATACGGTCTTCATCCGCTTGTTTTTTCGCACCGCCAGCTTTGTTCAAGTAATCGTCCACATCCAACTTACTATCTAGTAAATAAGTAATTGGAACTTGAACTTCGCCCATGATTGATACTGTGTTGCGGAATGTAGGAACAAATAGGAAATCGCCGTCTTCTAACATAAAGTCCGCAGAGCGCTCATCTTTAATAATGCGATTAAGCTGAACAACCATACGGCCAAGTGCTTTACTGCGACTAGCTTCCTCAACAAATTTCAGTGTCTTATCTGGATCAGAAATAACAGAACCTAAGTTGCTGTCGGCACGGAAAGTCTTCTTGGCTGTTTCTGCACGCATGTCAGCAGCATACTCGTTAAGTAGCTTCTGCTCTTGTAGTCGAAGTGCTTCACGAGTAAATATTGCACCTTGAGGGTGAGCAAATTCGGTAAGACCACCAGCTCGTTCAAGTAGCTCGCCTAGCGTCTCTCCTTGGCGAACTGTATAAGTGCCAGGGAAACGAACTTCACCTTGCAAAGTGACTGTGCTTTGTAGTTTCACGCTTGGCTTTTCTAATATGTTCAAACGATCACGACCTGCAATGATAGCATCGTCAGCAGTACTACCCTGAATGGCTTTACGTAGGTCAATACGTTCTACATCAATATAAGCGCGTTCATCGACACTATTAACCACAGTACGAGCAAGTTCAGCATTGATAGTAAATGCGTTGTAAGTTAACCCGCCAGCTGCTTCTAATAGTGTTGAGACGGTCATTCGTGGCGTAATTGGATAACGACCCGGATGTTTTACTTCGCCAAATACCTCGGTAATTTGCGGAGCTAAACCAAGCTTAGACTGCTGCTGGAGTTGTAGAAGTACAGGCGCAAGCAAACTTCTGCGAGTGTTTTGTTTCATACCCTCAAAGTCTTCTTCCGTAATCTCTTTACCACGGAAAATTATCTTAGATTGTTGAGTGTTGGCTTTTGACTTACTATCTATCGCCGTCACCGCAACCGCAGGATTTAAGATATCTTGCTCTTGTTTAAGAGCTTGCTGCGCTTGTGATTGAGCTTCTTCTAATGTTTTTGCTTTGGTAACAACATCTTCTTCAGCAAAATTATCTAAGTCTTCATTATTAAAACGGTTAAAGACCAGAACTCGGTCGCGAGATTTTAATTGCAGGTTATCTTTACTTTCTGGCGATAAAATCGCTTTGGCTAGGTTAACTTGATGTACTTCTATATCTCGTTGAGGATTGATTTCTCGAACGACTACGGCGTAGTTTACATCTGCAGTTGAATTAAATGACGAGTCAACAGATTGGAATAAATCGGCGATTCGGATGCCATTATTCCATTCCACAAAGCCAGGATGGCGTACGTCACCTTCGATTTGAACATATCGAGTCAACTCTTCGCTTTTCTTCAGCACGTTGACTTCATCACCTACTTTAACTTTCGCTTGTTGGTCTTGGGAATTCACAAAGTTCAGCGTTAACGCTTCTCGGCTACCTTCAGTACCGTAGCGTTTTATATCGATTTTTTCAAAGAAGGCGTTGGCAGTAAAACCACCCGCCATTTGAATTAATTGTTTGTAGGTTTCACCCGGTTTTACTTCATAAATCGCAGGGCGGTTTACTTCACCATCAACTGAAACGGTTTGTGCTACCGAACCAATAAATACCACATCACCCGGCATTAAGCGTACATCGTTACGAGCATCACCCTTTAGCAGCAGGTCGTACATATCTAGATTGCGAATCACTTGACCATCACGTTTCAACTGAATATTACGCAGTGCACCACTTTCTCCAAAGCCACCACTATAGTAAATCGCTTGAGAGATCGTCGATAGTGCACTCACGGTATACGCGCCCGGTTTGTACGCATCACCCATGACAAATACTTGCATGGTACGCATTTCACCAAGAGAGATATCACTACGCACACCAATCATCTGTTCCTGTACACGTTGGTTAAGTGAGTTACGTACTTCAGAGAAGCTCATGCCAGCGACTTGTACCGGCCCCAACGATGGGAAGTTGATGATTCCCGCACGGTTAACACGCAGACGATGAGTAGTGTTCTCTTTACCGAATAGCTGGATCACAATTTCATCACCCGCACCAATCGTATAATCAGCAGGAACAGGGACGTCACTAATAGGAGCAAAGGTACTTGGTGAGCCAGCAAATAACTCCAAACCGAAACGTTTTAACTCTTCATCTTGACCACCTTGGTCATGCTGAGTTAACTGGCCATTTGGGATGGTGTCGTTTACTGAACTACGAGGTTCAATTACCTGAGGGTTTTGATAGCTCGTTGATTGGGCTGAGGTTGATGGGATGGAAATACCATATTTACTTGCCAATGCTTGTTGCTGGTCGGCTGGCAAGCTCTTAAACATTTGCAGCTGTTCTGGAGTTGGGTTTTGCGCCAAGGTGTATGGCGCAAACATGCTTGCCAACACAAAAACCGCAATGGAGAAATATCCTTTAAGCATGATCAATCGCTATAAATATAATGAAGAGAAAAACCTAGACACAATGACCTAGGCACTAGGTCTTTAATTAAAATCGGTGCTGGAAGCCCAGTGAGATTCCGTTCAAACGGACTTTATCTTCAGCCAAACTGTCAATAAACTCAAAGACAACCGCACTTTGCTTATCGAGCGCGTAATGTGCACCCATACCAAAGCTGAAGCCCTGATCTTTACCAGACCCAACATTCTGCTGATCGATTTGCACACTGGAGTAGCCAGCTAAACCATAAAGGGCGACACGCTGAGAAACTGGAATATTAAACTTGGCGAAGCCGCTTGCAATACTATCGACTGCTAGGCCACTATCTCGTTCGAGTGAAGTACCATAGCGGGCTTCTAAGGCAAGATAATCATTGAAGAAGTAGCCAGCTTGCGCTTGAAGAAGAAAAGGACTTCCTTCAGCTACTGAAGATACTGAAGATGAGGAGGAGTGGTGATATTCGGCGTTAGAGTAGCTCAATAACGCACCGGCATAAAAATTAGCCGAGGCAGAAAAAGAGCACAAGCCTAAACTGATTGCGCTCAACGCCCCTAGCCATGGTCGTTTGTTAATCACGTAATTGTTCCCTAGGTATCGACCTACCGCTGTGCAAATGCGAGCAGTAAGGCCTGTTAAACATCTCTCGCGTTCCACGCTACCGCCCTGCGGCACTTACGCGTTAGCCACTGTTCGCTGATTACTGATTTATTCTATTCGGTTTATTGATAGAAATACTGTTATTTAAGCCAATTCTTTGTGAATTTAAACCCAAAAATCATGGTCTAAAGAGCAAAACAAAGCTGTCAAATTATGCATGTAATGACATTAAACGGCAAGGGGGCGAATATGACCATAATGTAAGAATGGGATGCTCGCTTTTAGTAAAGAAGGTGTAGAAGGGTCAGATTATAATAAAAGACAATTTCGTTGGAATGCGGAGTTTATTCTAAACTAGCATTTGTCCTCACTCTCTTTCCTCTTTAGGCCATTTATTTTCTTAAAATTAACAACCAAATAGATACGAAACTGTTTACATGCTGATGATTTTTTATCTAGAATAGATTTTGGAGCATTAATTTATGCCCCAAACATCGATGTTTTATATACCGGATATAAAAAGGATAAATAATGAAGAATACAGCTCTGGCTATTCTTATGGCTCTAAGTGCAT
>ERZ1673961.124-NODE-124-length-39144-cov-31.446212_pt1 | contig 39144 bp, 38 predicted proteins | sample MGYA00580189_ERZ1673961 | MGnify/ENA primary metagenome ERZ1673961 (study PRJEB41334, sample SAMN05608105) | rock metagenome | biome: terrestrial subsurface; feature: shale formation; material: shale | place: USA: Pennsylvania ... | reverse complement strand
GGCCGTGAATCTGGACAGATTATACAACTTCACAGGTGGTGGGAACTAGGGTTATTATTTTCATTCCGGGCTTAAGTCTTGTGAGTGTTGCTGGTTTTACAAAAACATCTTTTCCCTCCTCGAAAATCCTTCTCAATAATGGCTTTGGTACGGGAAAAGTTGCTCCAATGATAGTCTCCCCTTTACTCATCAAAATCACCTCCAATCATCTTGGTTTCCTAAGAATAAATAATTTTTGGAAGAGCAATCCTTATTTAGAACTTCAACATAAAAAACTTAGGTGGTTTCAATGGCGTATTGGCTCTGCATAACGAATAGGGATAACTGGAAGGTTATCAAGGAGAAGAACGTTTGGGGCGTGCCAAGGAGGCACAAGAATACCATTGCCAGAGTAAAACCCGGAGACAAACTCGTAATTTACGTAAAGCAGGAAAGAAAAGATAAGCAAATCCTTGAGCCGAAGATCGTGGGAATTTTTGAGGTTGTGAGCGAGCCTTATGAGGATTCAAGCAGGATTTTCAAGAGCCCACCGCACTTGAACGAAACCTATCCGCTCAGGGTGAGGATCAAGCCCATAAAGCTTGGAGAGGTTGAGTTCAAGCCTTTAATTCCAAAATTGAAGTTCATTACCAATAAGAAGAAGTGGAGCGGGCATTTAATGGGCAAGGCAATGAGAGAAATCCCGGAGGAGGACTATGAGCTAATAAAGAGCTTGTTGTGAAATTCAGGAGAACTCCCAATCAAAATACCAGCGTAGCGAGATACAATAGATAACAAAAGGCTTCAATGAGCAACGGTACTTTTTTCTTTTATTTGAGAACAAGTGTGAAGAAATTTCTCCAGGAAAATTTACATGATCAAGCACGAAAATACACGGGGTAGAGGTACAAATGGGGAATCATGAAGAAAAGAAATTTGAACAGTAACCGATGACGCATAACAATTGCTGGTGAGATTGCTATGTTTGAGAAAACAAAAGATTATTAAGCTTCTTTATGAAGTACTTAACAGAGCGGGGATGACAGTGGGGTTGTAACCGATGACAACGTCTCCGAGGAAAACCGTCTGTTTGGGAAATAAAGCCTAAAGAAGGGAGTTTGATGTTAGTAACCGATGATGAGTGTCATCCCAGCCGAGTGGTGACGACGTTTATCCCCACCTGAGGTGTAGAAAATGTTCGGATTTTTTAAAAAGAAAAGGAAATACGGTTCCTTGATATACGTAAGCGAGCCCACGATTATTTATCATACTCAAACCGAGAAGGTAGTGCTGAAAGTTATTGAGGAAAAGCTTAACTCAAACAACTTCATCATCCCCTCCGATTATGGACTAAAGCCTACCCACCACATGATAAAAGACGCAGAGGTATTTGTTGCCATCGGGATAGTCGGTAAGTTTACATCTCTCGTCTGCAGAGAGATAAAAATCGCACAGGAGCTTAAGAAAAGGATATACACAATAAACGTAGCAAGGAAAGGCGATATGGTTTATTATGATTTCTTTGAAGGCATTCCTGATGATATCGAGTGGCTAAGTGAGGAAGAGACTAGAAAGCTCTACGAGGAGTTCAGAAGAGAAGAATTCTCAGGCTTCATGAAAGTCTTCCTGGGAGATAGAAAAAGACAGTGGTAAATCTTATTTAGGAGAAATCAAAGATACCTTTTGGTGAATTCCATGAAAAAATTGGTGATCTTTGCCTTTGTAGTAGTATTATTTCTGTTGCCATTTACACATGCCCATGAGCTGGAGTATCTTACATGGGGCGGTAATGAAGTCGACAGTGGAGTGGCTTACCTCCCTGGAGAAGCATACTCAATCTTGGTAGGTTCCACGAAAAGCTTCGAAGATGTGAGAGCCGGTTTTATTGTTAAAGTTGATGACAAAAGGGGCTTAGGATTTCAAAGGCTCATCTACTCCTCCAAACCAATTTCCATCAAGGACGCAGTCCTTTATGAAGACCGAATATATTTTGCGGGAGAGGTGGGTTCCATAAGCTTTCAAGATGCCAATGCATTTGTGGGAGCATTCAGTGCAGATGGTGAGCTTCTCTACTTCAAAACTTTTGGCAGGAGCCTTAATGACGGTGTCGAAGCCATAGATATAGCGAATGACAGAATTTACGTGGCGGGATATACAACTCCCACAGGAAGCATTCAACGGGCATTTCTAGCTGAGCTGTCACTCAATGGTCACGTAAATTGGGTAGTTGAATTCGGAAATGAAAATGCCAAAGCAACTGCAGTAAAAGCTACTTCATCCCATATCTACGTTGCTGGATCTTATGACAAAGGCGTTTTTGTCTGTGCCTTTGACCTAACCGGAGAACTGAGATGGGCTAGAGCATATCCACTGAAGGAAGTAAGGGCAGTGGAATTCAAAGACAACTACGTATATGTAGCCGGAAGCACAGGGGATAAGATAGGGTTTGGGAATGCATTCATACTGAAAATCTCTCAAAACGGAGATACAATCTGGAAAAAGCAGTTTGGAATAGGATATGGAGATGAGTTCGTTTCCATAATGTTCAACAACTCCGAAATAATTCTTTTGGGCTCCAGCGGCAATTTTACCTCTGGCAATCACGACGCTCTTCTTTCAAAGTTCGATGAATCGGGAGAGCTGCAGTGGTTCGGGATAATCCAAGGAGGGAAAGAAGATATGGTAGCCAAAGGAATTCTAAAAGACGGTGTGATATATGCAGCAGGTTACACAGAAGATGTCTCCAAAAAGTTCATTGTTCCCAGTGTTTCAGAGGTTACATGGGAAACACTATATGGGTCTCTTGACATACCGGAAGAAAAATATTCACCTGAGCCCAAGAAAATAGCCCTGGAGTCTTCCGACTATGAAGTGCACATAAAAACGGTCAGCGGAACATTGAACTCTCCAAAAAATGGCGACGCATGGTTCTTCAGATTTGGAAAAGAGAAAACTATAGCCGAAACAACCACTTCAACAACTGAAACAACCTCTTCCACATCTACAACAATCACAACAACTCAAACTACACAATCACAAACCACCACTTCTTACACCACTACAACGGATACATCCTCCACACCCCAATCTTCCTCAACAACCCCAACATCTACCTCTTCAACTACGAGTGAGGAAAGCAAAGGTATTTGCGGACCTTCGGCACTTGTGCTCTTTACACTGGTTTCTCTGCTCTGGAGAAAGAGAAAGAGATGAAAGAAAGGCTTTTATTTTCTTTCCGTTATATTCCCGTGGTGATAAAAATGGCGAAATTTTTTGTCCCGAAGTCGCATCCCAGGTATTGGAGCCTTTACTACAGACATAAACTGGAAGAAGCCCTTGAAAAAGGCATTTTAGCTACAGCAGGGCTAATTGCTCATGGAAGGGGGGAAGCTTTTGATTATCTTATCGGGGAAACAACTATCGAACCAGCAGAAAAAGCCATGAGAGCTGCAGTCGCAAAAATTCTTTTAGCCGAGCACCCAGTGCTTTCAGTAAATGGAAATGTGGCGGCACTGGTTCCAAAGGAGACAATAGAGCTTGCAAAGGTCCTCAATGCAAAACTTGAGATAAACCTCTTCTACCGGACAGAGGCAAGGGTTAGGGCAATAGCAGAAGAGCTCAGAAAATATGACCCGGAGATTGAGCTTCTCGGCATAAACCCAACCAAAAGGATCCCAAACCTAGAAAGCGAAAGGGGCAAAGTTGATGAGAACGGCATATGGAAAGCAGATGTTGTCGTTGTACCATTGGAGGACGGGGACAGGACAGAAGCGCTCGTAAAGATGGGCAAGTTCGTTATAACAGTTGACCTAAACCCCCTCTCAAGGAGCGCAAGAATGGCGGATATAACTATAGTCGACAACATAGTGAGGGCATACCCAAGAATGATTGAGCTTGCCAAGGAGATGAAGGAACTCCCTAGAGAGGAACTTGAAAAAATAGTGGCGGAATACGACAACGGGAAGGTACTCAGCGAGGTCTTAATTCATATGAAGGCTAGGCTGGAAAAATTAGCCGAAGAAGGTATTTGGAGACGGGAAAGCCTTTAAATTTTTTCAACCTTTTCTACCAGTGCCCTTAGGCTTACAATTAGCTCGTTTTCGTCTTTGGCATTTGATATTACCAGCGGAACTCTCTCCCTCTCCGCTATTTTTACAGCGAGTTCATCAAGCTTTTTGACTCCATGGAGGACAACTACCGCCGGCTTCAGCCCCTGAACCCTTATGGCAATCATTGGGCTTCTTCCCGTGGTCACCTTGGTAAAGACTAGTGCCCTTTCAGTAGTCCATCCATAGAGCTTCAAGAACTCGTCGCTGCTCATTTCTAAAATGGCCTGTATGCTGTCTATAACAGTATAGCCGTAGATTTTTCTCCCAAGAAGGTCTTCGTTTGCGACGATTTCTCCCTTTACTGCCTCAACTATATCAGCAACTGTAACGGGGAACGCAAACTCCCTTATGTCGAGAATAGCATTCGTGGGAAGATCACTGCCTATAGTCCTGCTGAAAGCCCGTATGACTTTCCCTCCCCGCTTCTCATCTATCTCAAGGAGGGCCTCAACAAACTTCCTAATCGTGGAAGCACCGGGGCTTTTCCTTCTGCCGCCTTCATAATCGCTGATAACGGAAGAGGAAACGCCAAGAAACTCGGCAAGCTCAGTTTGACTTACACCAAATATCTCTCTCCATTTTCTCATGGTCTTTCCGGGATCAGAAGATAGGGTTATTTCCCCAGCAATTCTTTTTGCCAGAGCTTCCTTTTCTTTCTCCAACATAATTAACTCCTCACAGCAGACAGTTATAAGTCTTTCGGCAATTGACTATAAAAGGGGGTAATAACCCGCCCGAGTTCATTGACTCCGCCTTCGGCGGTGCTCCCCGGGCAGGAATACTTGGAACTTTTCATTAATAACCTTTGCTATTTCTTCATTTCCTCTTTTATTGTCTCGGCAAGCCTTTTTATACCTTCTCTGATCTTCTCCTCTGGAACGTAGGTGAAGTTAAGCCTCATTGTGTTCTTGACATCCCTGTGGGCGAAGAAAGCTTCTCCCGGAACGTATGCAACACCCTTTGCAACAGCCTTTTCAAGCATTAGCTTTGTATCGATTCCCTCGGGAAGGGTTACCCAGACGAACATTCCGCCCTCTGGCTTTGTCCATTTAACGCCTTCTGGCATGAACTCTTCTAAGGCCTTCAACATTGCATCCCTTCTCGGCTTGTAGAACTCAATTATATTTGGTATGTGATTGTCGAGGTGGCCTCCCTCCACGTACTTCCACGCTATAACCTGGCTGAAGGGGTTTGTACAGAGGTCAACGCTCTGTTTGGCTATCTCGAGTTTTCTTATCAAGTGTGGCTCTGCCGCTATCCATCCAATCCTAAATCCTGGAGCAAGGATCTTGGAGAACGTTCCCAGGTACATAACTCTGCCCTCGTCGTCCCATGCCTTAATGGGTTTTACTGGTTCGCCGGAATAGCGGAGCTCTCCGTATGGGTTGTCTTCAACTATCAGGAAGTCATACTCGCTCGCAAGCTCAAGAAGCCTTTTTCTTCTCTTTTCACTCATTGTAACGCCAGCCGGGTTCTGGAAAGTGGGTATTGTGTAGACCAGTTTTACTTTCTTCCCCTCTTTCTCCAGTTCCTGCAGCTTCTCCTCGAGGAGATCAACCCTCATTCCTTCATCGTCAAGCGGTATTTGGACAAATTCGGGCTCATAGTACTTGAAAGCCTGGAGTGCTGCGAGATAAGTTGGGGCCTCGACAACAACGATGTCACCCGGATTTATGAAGACCCTGCCAATTAAGTCAAGGGCTTGCTGTGAGCCGCTTGTAATCATAATGTCTACCTTAGAGATTGGAATATCATATCTCTTTCTCATCCACTCAGCCAATGCAAGCCTCAAAGGAGTAAAACCTTTTGTAGTTCCATACTGAAGGGCCTGGGCTGCGTGCTTTTCAAGAACCTCTTTAGTAATTTCCGCAATTATCTCTACCGGGAAGGTCTCCGGTGCTGGAAGACCCCCAGCAAGTGAAATCACGTCTGAAGACTCAACAAGCTTTAAAAGCTCCCTAACCTCTGAAGCTTTCATTCCAAGGGCTTTCTTTGAGAAGTATTTTTCGTAATCCAAAGTCGGTGCCTCCAATTTTTCCTTAAGTCTCTTCTCAAGCTCCATCTCAATCGTCCTCCATGTGGTTTATTTAATGTACTAAAATGAACACATACCCTATTTTATACATTGAGAGTTTTGTTGCAATTAAATATAAAGCTTTCGGCGTTGGTCGGAAATGTGCTTTATATTTGTAAAAACTTAAAGTGCAAAATATTTATGTACATAAAGGAACATATAAAAACATCAACGAGCAGAAATTGGGACAGTGAGAGTGAGCTATATAAACCCATCTGAGGAATTAAGACTATAATGGGGGGATTGAAATGCCCGTTATAAAAGAGGTTTTGGAAATAGCGGAGAAGATAAAGACGATGGAAATAAGGGGAGCAGGAAAAATAGCAAGGTCAGCAGCTTATGCTCTGCAACTTCAAGCTGAAAACAGCAAAGCAAAGAGTGCGGATGAGCTCTGGGAGGAAATTAAGGAAGCAGCGAAGATTTTATACCACACAAGGCCAACTGCAGTTTCTCTTCCAAATGCCCTGAGATACGTCACATATCGTGCAAAAGTAGCATATAAAAGCGGTGCTGACTTGGAGGAGCTTAGGTTCATAGTTATAAATTCAGCAAAAGAGTTTATACACAACTCAGAAAACGCCGTTAAAAGAATAGCTGAGTTTGGTGCAAAGAGAATTGAAGATGGAGACGTCATAATGACCCACTGCCACTCAAAGGCCGCTGTTGGAGTTATGAAGAAGGCATGGGAAGATGGAAAAGACATCAAGGTCATTGTCACTGAAACAAGACCAAGATACCAAGGAAAAATTACCGCAAAAGAGCTTGCTGAAGCGGGAATCCCTGTCATCTACGTCGTTGATGGGGCCGCAAGACACTACATGAAAATGACAGACAAGGTTGTTATGGGTGCAGATTCAATAACGGCCAACGGTGCCGTTATAAACAAGGTAGGGACTGCCCTACTTGCTTTAACAGCAAAAGAGCACAGAGTATGGGTGATGATTGCAGCGGAAACCTATAAGTTCCATCCGGAGACGCTCTTAGGCCAACTGGTCGAAATAGAGGAGAGAGATCCATATGAGGTTGTTCCAAAAGAAGAACTTGAGACATGGCCCAAGAACATAATTGTCAAGAACCCTGCATTTGATGTTACACCGCCGGAGTACATTGACGTTATAATCACCGAAAAGGCCGTCATTCCGCCTTATGCTGCAATAGACATACTGAGAGAAGAATTTGGATGGGCGCTCAAATACACCGAGCCATGGGAGGACTGAAGTCTTTTCTAGGCCTTTCCACTTTTTCTTCCGAAAGCCTTGCCGTTCACGTCGGGAGAAAGTCAGAACAGTTCCTCCATCTTCTCATACAGGCGGGCTCTTTTAAGGACTTTTTCTACCTTCCACTTGGGAGTGCGCATTATCATCATCTCATAGAAGCCCTCAAGGTTGCCCCAGAACTTTTGAGCCGCCATGGCGAGGTATATAACCTCCTTCGGCTTGAGCTTCCTTCCAAGGTCAACACACAGTATGTTTATGGCCCTCTCGAGACTTTTGAATGCCCTGCTACCACTGAGGATAGCCAGCATAAAATCCTCAACAGTCGGCTTTTCCCACTCTATGCAGGGTCCGAGTTTGATCCTCGTTCCTATAAGAAGGGGCACTACCACTGTTTCTCCAACCTGGAAGTTCTCACCTTGCCTTTCAGAGGCAAAGGATGACAGCTTACCAGTTATTGACTGTATAACCCTCTCCTCGTCCTCATCGATGTCAATGGCAACACCTATCTTATCCACATTAAAATCAAAAACATCCATCGCTCTGAGGAAGTTGCCAAGGTTCCTCACGACGCCAGAGTTGCCCTCACTGGGTATTATCGCAAGATATGTCCCCTCACGTACTATAAGTTCGTAGTTGTCCTTATCAAAGAGAGTTTCAATTGGTTTTAGAGCCTTGGGCACGTTTCTAGAGTTTCCTCGCGTGCGTGACTCTGTGAAGCCAAAGACCTTCTTATAAGCAGCCTTAAAAAACTTGGAATCCGTTTTTCCCTCCACAAATAGAACGGAAACTTTCTCTTCCCCTTTGAAGTCACCACCACGGAGGTCGAAGTCTAAGTATTTCCTGAGTTCGAAGGCCTCCTTAAAAGTGAGCGACTTTCCGGTGTCCGAGTAAACCAGAACATTATCTTCTCCCCTAAAGTGAGCTAATAACATGTCTATCAGCTCTAAGCTGGCAGTAACTAAAACCTCCTCGCCCGTGAGGGAAGAAACGAAGGTCTTAAGTTCATCTCTGGTCTTGCCGTACTCAGGGAAGAGTATTTTCTCATGGTTCCTCTCTTCAAGTGCAGATTGGTAATTCTTTCCGGTAATCACTATCATTCCAACCACCACGTTCTGCAAAGCACATATGAGCACTGCAGGGATTAAAATGAGCCCTGGACTTCATAAAAGAGCTCATCCTCTCCAATCTCCTCTTTTAGCTTTTTGAAATTCTCTCCAAGCCGTGATAATCTTGATTTGCTCCGCTCGAGCATTTCATTTGCTAATGCAATTGAAAACTCAAGGTATTCGTCGCTTATTAATATTTTCCCATCTCTGCCGAGAGGGGCGGTTAAGTATTCGGTGCCGTTTATCTCCACCAGGACTTTCTCTTTACCCAAGGCTTTGAATGTGGTGTACTTAAAGCCCGAAGAAAGGCCAATCTCATGAAGCTTTTTCCCTATTTCTAGGCTTTCTCCAACTACGTGAAAAATCGGTGGCTGAGCTTTGAGGAATATCATTCCTTTCTGAGCAGCTTTTAGACTTTCTTTTGCTTCTTCGAACGTTATTGGAGCATGTTTCTTGATGAGCCACCTTGACAGCGGCTTGGCCCCTATTTCGGGCTCTTCGATTATTCCAACCCTTCCTGAGCATGAGCTTGTTGTGTAGACTCCTTTTATTGAGTTGATGAGCAGAAGAAGGTCCATTATATCACTATCAACTTTACCCTCGTTTATTGCTGTGAAGAGTGATTTTAGAGCTTCCCTCTTCGCTCTCATGTAAAGCTCACCCCCAAAGGCTCTTATCCTTGATAAAACTTTGACAATAGGGCCAACTGGTCATTAATCTATTCTCAGCACTTTTTGAGCATATTCTGGCGAAAAGTTTATAAAGATATCCCAGATAGCTAAAGTGGACATGGCCGGGGTGGTGTAGCCTGGTTAGCACAGGGGACTGTGGATCCCCTAGCCCGGGTTCAAATCCCGGCCCCGGCCCCAGAACAACACTTCTCCCAAAATACAACGCCTTCAAAACTTCTTCAAGCAAACGAGACATGTTAATGTTATTTTTCTTCGCAAACTCCACCAAATCAGCTCGGATTGTCACCGTCACATTCCGCTTCCTTGCACCTTTCTGTACATCACCCGTGTAAATACACGTGTTCGGTTCCATAGCCTGGCCCCAAAAAGGGTGAAATCCTCTTCCTTAAAACAAGTTTCGCACACAGGACGCAGTATACAAAAAATACCAAATGCTGAGACCTCAAAAATAAAAATGACCTCAATTCATTTCACTGTAGGCAAGACGGAAAAACACTTGCAGCTTCATAGCCTTTATTTCATGGAAGAGTTCATACAATATGGTCGTTCTGTCTTCCATATTACCACCACTCTTTCCCCTGAGTAAGAGCAATTAAATTGATTCAACAATTATTGAGATAACCAACAAACCGTCACAAAAACAAAGCCAGATTTTGAAGCTATCGAATTTTTCGCACTTTTATCCCTTGCCCATCCGACATATACCCCTCCCCTCCTTTAAGGCACACAAGGTAATGCTTCATTACTCATTTCTACCCACAAATATTTTACTACTGTACTTTGTTAGGTGCAGTGGTTGCAAATTATTGAATAAAAATTCATTTTATCTGTGTAAGGATTTTCCTTACACGAAAAGTATATAAACATAAACTTTCTCAATTTATTCTGCCGTTTGGCCGTATTCCAGATTGGGAATGCTCCAATACCCCCAGATTAAGTCGGCCGGAGGTATAATCAATGATTGAAGCCAGGTTAGTGTTTAATGGGTCTTTCGACGAGGCCGAGGCCAAGGTGAAGGAAGTCCTCCCCAAGGTCGGATTTGCCGTCGTCTGGGAGCAGGACTTTACAACAGTCGTCAAAAACAAGCTCGGCATTGACATGCCCAGGTACAAGACGCTCGGTCTCTGCAACGCTAAAATCTTCTACGAGCTCTGGAAAAACAACAAGGAAATCGGCGCGGTTGCACCTTGTCACCTCCTCCTCTACGAAGAGGACGGTAGAGTTCACGCTACAATGGCCGTTCCAGAAGAGTTCTGGGACGAAAAAGTTATGGCGGAACCCTTCAACAAAGTCATCGAACTCCTAAAGGAGATTGGCTTCAACTGACCCTTTGCTCTTTTTCTCCTTTGCTTGGCTTATGTGGAAGTACTCTCGAGCTCGAAATTCTACTGTCAAGCCTGCCTAGAAACTTTTGAGGATTTTGAAGATCCACTTCACGGAAAATGTCCCAAAGTTCCAAGGAAAGAGCGCCGAAGAACTCGTGGAAGTGGATTCTCTTGAATTGAGTATATACCAAAATTATTTTTGATTTTCCCCTTAGGTTTTGAAGAGAGAAAACTATAATTACCATTAAGTGAAATTCAAATTAGCGACTTTCACTACGGTGTTCAAGATGGAACAACCGAAGATAACGGTCTTTGCATATTCCGAGGACAAATTTAAAGAAACAACTGTTAAAACAATTGAAGAAATCCTCAAATACAAAGATTACAATGTAGTTTGGGTAAACATGGAGGGACTTGCGTATCTCCAAGAGCTTAAAGAGAGTTTCAAGTTTCATGAAGTTACCATTACGTCAATTCTTAGAGCAAACACTAGAGCAAGGGTTTCCGTCCTAAAAGATCATATCTTCCTTCTGCTTCATCAGGTCTACGAGCTGAAAGGAGGCCTGAAAAAAGAAAGAACTGCTGTTTTTCTAAAAGATAACTTTGTCATAACAATACAAGAACGGCCTGGCGATGTGTTTAACACGATTAGGAAAAACATAAGGCACGGGGAAGGAATTTTCAGGAAGAAAGGTGCAGATTACCTACTCTTTGCACTCCTCAATGCGATAGTTGAGAATTACATTCCAATTCTAGAGAACATCAGCTCGCAAATGGAAACCCTAGAAACCAAAGTGCTAAAAGGTGGAGACAGAGAAGTGCTCCGAAAGATACATGGAATTAGGAGAAGGATACTGTTTTTGAGAAGAACAATATTTCCCCTGTTAGAGATTTTTAGACGGTTGAGAGTAGAAGGAAAAGAATTTTTCACTGAAGAAACGCAGAAATACCTGGAAGAACTCCATGAGCACGTTATGGAAATCCTTGATATTATTGAAAACCACCGAGAAATGGCCAATGGTTTGATCGATATCTACTACTCCACCCTCTCCATGAAAACAAACGACATCATAAGGATTCTCACAGTAGTATCTACGATCTTCATGCCCCTAACATTCATAACAGGTATATATGGAATGAACTTCAATACCCGCATCTCTCCTTATAACATGCCCGAGCTCAACTGGTACTACGGATATCCGGCTACACTTCTGACTATGCTCATAATAGCCCTTGGGATGCTGTACTATTTCAAAAAGAAAGGATGGTTATAGGCCAATGGCAAGCTTCACGGCTTTTTCAGCTATAACATCCATGGGGTCTATAAGCGGTATGTCGAAGTCTTCCTGCCTTAAAACCACACTAACTTCAGTACACCCTGCTATAAGCCCTTCACCCCTTTTTTCAAGCTTTTTGGCAATTTCAAGCATTTTTTCTCTTCCCCATTCCAAGTTACCAGCTTTTATACCCTCATAGATGGCGTCCATCAATTCTCTTTGGCCGTTTTTGTCCGGAACTGCTATCTCAATTCCCCTCTTCAAAAGGGCGTTATGATAAACCATCCCCTTTATTGTGCCATCCGTGGCTAAAAGACCAACTTTTTTTAGATTTAGGGTCTTTATGTATTCAGCGGTCTCTTCAACCATGTTTATAAGGGGTATCTTGATAGCCTTTTGAATTTCATCCGCAAAGTAATGGGCAGTGTTGCAGGGCATAATTATGAAGTCCGCTCCCCAGCTTTCAAGTTTTTTTGCACTGTCAATGAGCTCTGGAAGCGGGTTTTCGCCTTTTCCGAGAATATATGCTGTCCGGTCGGGGATTTTGGGATTGTTGTAGATAATTATTCTCGGGTGATCTTGATCTTTTTTGGCTGGCGTCTTGAGTACTATCCTTTTGAAAAGCTCTACAGTTGCAAGAGGGCCCATTCCACCCAGAATTCCTATGACCTTCTCCATATCAATCACTTTACGTAGTTGATCTTTCCCTCTTTAAGCTCAACATAGCGAGCCATTATAAAGAGCAGGTCGCCCAGACGGTTGAGATATTTAAGAACATCTTCTCCAATCCCATATTCCAAAACTACCTTGGCAACTTTCCTCTCAGCCCTTCTAGCTACTGCTCTGCAGACGTCAAGCTTTGCACTCCCCAGTGTAGCTCCGGGAACCACGAACCCTTCGAGTTTTACTTCGCCTTCAAACTTTTTGATAAGCCCTTCCAAATGCCTTATCTCTTCTTCCCCAATTTTTTTGTATTCTCCTTTACTTGCAATTTCGGCCATGAGCGAATAAAGCTCAACCTGGATTTTCTCAAGGAGTTCTTTCAGCTCTTCATCGAGGTAGTGCTTTGCTTCTCCTAAAAACGAGCTCAGTTCATCTATTGTGCCGTTGGCCTCTATTATCGGGGCGAATTTTACTATTCTTTCTCCAGTAAAGATTCCCGTTGTTCCTTTATCTCCGGTTTTGGTTGTGATTGGCATGCTCCCACCACTTGATATCAATGTATTAAATCAAAATTAAACTTTACTGTAAAGTATCTGTAAGCTCAAGTTCTAAAGTATACCATTGTTCATCAAAGAAAAATTAATAACATCCAACACCATTTTTTTATGAGGTGACCTTATGAAAAGAAAGGCCTTATTTTTGATATCTATTCTGATTTTAAGCCTACTGCCAGCAATCTCGCCAAAATTTGTAAACGCCGTCCCTTATGTTTCCATACAAGATATCCAGTACACCACAAGTTCAAGTGGGGACTCTCCTTATAAGGGCCAAACGGTAATTACAACCGGGGTAGTAACTGCAATTACCAGCGATGGATTTTTCATTCAAAATGGAACCGGACCATGGAGTGGCATCTACGTATACACAAAATCGGCACCTAACGTTAATATCGGAGATATTGTGGAGGTAAAAGGATACGTAAAAGAATACTATGGGCTCACAGAGCTCTCTGTAAATCCCTACTATGGAGATTATGTCAAGATTTTAGGCACTAGCTCAGTACCAGAACCTATCACACTTCCAACAGGAAATGTCTCTCAAGAGCAATGGGAAGGTGTCCTGATTAAAGTGGAAAACGTTGTAGTAACCAATGCAAACTTAGGGTATGGAGAATGGGAAGTTGACGACGGTAGTGGTCCCGTTAGGATAGATGACCTCATATACAAGTATACTCCCCAAAAAGGACAAAAATTTGAGTACATAATTGGAGTAGTTTACTACTCTTTTGGAGCTTTTAAGATAGAACCAAGAAGTGCTGAGGACATAAAGGAATATATTCCTCTGGTAAAGATAACTAGCCTTACAGCCCCAGATGTTGTTTATAAAGGCATGCCAGCTTTGATCGAGATAGCTATTAAAAACGAAGGAAGCTTTGATGAGAATGTAACGATAATCCTTTCAATAGAAGAAACAGTTGTACTCAACAAAACGATGGAAATCAAAGCCGGAGAAACTGAGACAGTTAAGTACGAGTGGACACCTCAAAACCTCGGCAACTATGGGATTAAGGCAGAGATTCTGGGGTATGATACAAAATATTTGTCAACAAAGGTAATTGAGCATCCCAGAATTGTAATTAATTATCTTCTGAAGTTCTACGATTTCAGGTATACAATGAGCTTGAGACCAGAATTTGAAGAACAATATGCCCAGTACTCGGAGATACTTTCGGAATTACAAAGCTATGGCGTAGATTTTGGTTCAATAGAAGATAAAATCAACGAAATAAATGAAAATGTTGAACAAATTGAGGAATACTATTCAAAGTATCTCGAACAGAAGTCGGTTTATTGGACTAAATATCCACTAGTGCCAATGGCTAACATTAGAAAAGCATACTTCCTTACAAAAGAAACCGAAGAAAAAATAAAAGAGATACTGCCGATACTGAACGCCACTCTTCAAGAAGTTAGGGAGTTAATCGCCCAACAGGCAAACCAAACCCTACCATCAGGAAATGAAACAACTCCGGGACCAAGCAACGTTACACAACCTTCAAATCAAACTATGAATCAAACAACCACAGTAACGGAGAATCAAACCCAAATAATAGTTAAGGTAGTTAGAGTTCTCATCGATGCAAGCCATGACCAATATTATAATGACCAAAGACTTAGCGGATTAATGACCAGAATAAAAGACAAGCTCGGATGGTTAGTGGATGTGAATCACCAAGAAAGCCTGAGCAAAGAGCTTCTCTCAAAGTACGACGTGCTTATTATAACAAATCCGGGAGAAGATATCACCGAACAAGAAGCGCAAGCAGTTAAAGAGTGGGTAAGGGAAGGTGGGGGACTGCTTATAACTGGAGACTGGTATAGATATGTGTATTACAAGAGCCTCAACAGGATTACAGAAGAATTTGGAATCAAATTCAACCCAGACGAGCTTATGGATGATGATAAGAATACAGGACGTTCATATTTCCCATTAATAGGTGAATTCAACTTCGACCATCCGGCAACTAGATTCCTAAACGAGGACTCACAGCTCTACTACAATGGAGGCACTTTAGATATAAGTGGAAATGCGGTCTGGATTGTCAGAGGATACCCAACCTCCTATGCAGTAGATAGCAGCGGAAAAGTAACAAAAGAGAAGGGCTCAAAACCCGTTGTAGCAGCAGCTGTTGAAGTAGAAAACGGCAGAATAGTCGCCTACGGCTCAAGCAAATCCCTCAGCGACGACTACTATGGAAAGTACATAGAAAGCAACTGGCCATTCCTGAAAGGGGTTTTGCTGTGGTTAGCAGGGGAAATCTGATTCAGTTCTCTTCCCCCATATTTTTACTCCATTTTTATATAAGCAAGGGATAATAAGAACATCATTTCTACATTCATCGAAACGAAACGATTTTATACTTCAAGGAGGCACTTTTATATGCATTAACCCGAGGTGATGTGCATGCATGAGCTTGTTGAATTTGCCGTCGAAAAAGCCCAGGAGCTGGGTGCGAGTTATGCAGAAGCGAGGTTCGAGGAAAAGAACGGAACGGAAATAGTCATGAAGAACGGCAACCCGGAAGGGCTTGGGATATTAGCCGATAGAGGTATAGGTATTAGGGTTCTTGTGAACGGCGGGATGGGCTTTGCTTCTACAAACGTCTTAACAAAGGAAAGCGTGGAAGAAGCCGTTAAAAAAGCTGTAAAGCTCGCAAAAGCCGCGGCAAAATTAAGAAATAAGCCCATACAGTTCAGCGAGGAAGACTTCCATCAGGTTTTCTACGAAGTGAAGATGAAGAAGGACTTCAGAAATGTTAGTGCCGAGGAAAAAATGGAATACCTCAAGCTCATCGAGGAGAGTGTAAAAGAAACCGGCGTAAACACCCCAATGCGCTTCTTGAGGTATGGAGACTTCATGTGGCACAAGGTTTTCATGAACAACGAAGGAGCCCTTGTCGAGAGCCTTATACCTAGGGTTTCCATAACTTACAATCTAGTTGTCTTCGAGGACGGACAGATGGAGCAGGCCCCATTCGTCCAGAGGGCATTTTCCGGCGGGCTTGAGCTTATTGAGAAGGACAAGCCATGGGAGTGGGCTGTTAAAGACGTCAAAGCCCTTCAAAAGCTAATAAAGGAGGGACAAAAGCCGCCGGAGGGAAAAGTCGACTTAGTGCTGGCCCCAGAAGTCGTTGGGATTGCAGTCCACGAGAGTGTTGGGCATCCCTATGAGCTCGACAGAATAATGGGAAGAGAAGCGGCTCAAGCTGGAGAGAGCTTTGTGAAGCCGGAAATGCTTGGAGAGAGAATTGGAAGTGAAGCTGTAACTGTTATAGAGGACCCAACGATTCAAAACAGCTGGGGTTTCTACCTATACGATGACGAGGGTGTAAAAGCGAGGCCGAGGTATCTCATCAGAGAAGGTATAATAAACGAGTTCCTGATGAACAGGGAATATGCTGCTTACCTTGGAATGAAATCAAACGCGGCTGCGAGGGCACTTAACTACAACCGCGAGCCTATAGTGAGGATGGCAAACACATACTTAGCCCCGGGAGATTACTCCTTTGAGGAGCTGATTGAGGACGTCAAGCTCGGCGTCTACATGGTGAGCTTTAACGAGTGGAACATAGACGATAGGAGATACCAGCAGAGGTACATCGGCAGAGAGGCTTACCTAATCGAGAACGGCGAGATAAAGCACCCAGTAAGAAGACCAATTCTTGAGATAACCACCAAAGGACTGTGGAGCAGCGTCGATGCCGTCGGAAAAGAAGTAGAATTCTATCCGGGCACATGTGGAAAAGGCGAGCCTAGTCAGGGAGTTCCGGTATGGATGGGAGGGGCCCATGCGAGACTTAGGGATGTCGTGCTGAGGAGGTGAAAAAAGATGTTCGAGATTAACGAACTAATCCTGAAAAAGGCAAAGGAGCTAGGCTTTGGCGATGTTGTTGTATTGGCTTATGAGCAAAACAGGAGGCAGGTGAGGTTTGCCAACAACGAGATAACCGTTGCAAAGAACTGGCACACACAGAGGGTGGAGCTTTTCGTTGAGTACCAGAAGAGATTGGCCTCAACAACTTTAACAGCTCTGGATGAGGAGACAATAGAAAAATCTCTTCAAGCACTCATGAAGAGCGTTAAAAACCTTGCTCCCAAAGAGGACTACTACGGAATAGCCGAGGGGCCCTTTGAATACAGAGACATCCCCGAGACCTTTGATAAGGCAATAGTAGAGCTTGATGAGCCAAACGAATACGTTGAGGCTGCAATAAATGCCGCTCTCGAAGAAGGAGCAAAGAGAACCGCTGGCGTCCTTTACACCGACCACAACAAGCTCTACCTAACAACAAGCAACGGCGTCGAGGCTTTTGACGAGGGAACGGGGATAGAGATAAGCATAAGGGCATTCATAGGCGACGAAGAGAGCGGACACGGAACAAACTCTGTGAGAGTCCTCAAAAAGTTTGACCCAGAGAGTGCGGGAAGGAAAGCTGGGGAAATTGCAAAGATGGCCGTCAATCCTGTTCAAGGTGAAGCCGGGACTTTTGACGTGATATTCGACCCACTAGCATTCGCCAACTTAATGAGCTACATGAGCTTCATGAGCTCAGCCTTTGCTGTAGAGGCGGGATTCAGTTTCCTAGTGGGCAAACTCGGGCAAAAGGTTGCAAACGAGGGTGTAACGATCAAGGACATAGGTAACATGCCAAACGCCTATGGAACAAGGAAATTTGACGACGAAGGTGTTCCTACAAAGGAAACAACAATAATTGAGAACGGAGTTCTGAAGACATATCTCCTCAACACAAGCTTTGCAAAGAAATACAACACGGAAACCACTGCAAATGCAGGTTTGTTAATGCCTCATGCATGGAACGTATACCTCTCACCGGGAGACTACTCGAAGGAGGAGCTCTTCAGCGAGGTTAAGCGTGGAATCTACATAACCAACGTGTGGTACACAAGGTTCCAGAACTACGTTACCGGAGACTTCTCAACGATTCCAAGGGATGGAGCATTCTTAATTGAGAACGGCGAGATAGTAAAGCCCATAAGGAACATAAGGGTAAGCGACAACCTCCAGCACATACTTGAGAGCATTGCAGCATTAGGAAAAGACCTCTATCACATCCACTGGTGGGAAGTTGATACTCCAGTGTTCACCCCCTATGTCCTGGTAAAAGATGTTGGAATAACAAGGGCTACAAAGTAAAGCCTTTTTCTTTTCTAAATTATTTTCAACAGGCCCAAGCTTGGTATTAGGGTTATGAGGATGCTCAAAAGCCCTCCAATTATCAGCGCGGGGATTGTTTTTCTTTTTTCCATTCCAAAGATATAAGCGGCTAAACTGCCCGTCCACACTCCCGTCCCCGGAAGAGGTACGGCAACAAAGATGATAAGACCCAAAAACCCCCACTTCTCCACGTAGGGATGCGCTTTCTTTCTAACCCTTTCCACATACCTCAGATACAAATCGGCAAATTTCCCCAGGGGAGTGTTTTTGAGCCTGAGCATTACCCAGTCTACCAGGGGCAGAAGGAGCGGTAAAGCCAAGGAGAGAAGCAACACTCCAAGAGATGCCATAATCAAAGTACCGGGAAGAGAGTAACCCCTACCTATGCCATATACTATGGCATACCTCCCCTCAAACGTTGGAACAAGTGAGAGCAAAAACACCTCGAGCAGACCGTTCATTTTGAGCACCAAACTCATAAAAATAAAGAGGGGTTAAAAACCTATTCCCGCTCTTTCGTTTACTTTCTTCCAGTTTCGCCCATAGAAGAACGAATATCTGCCACGGGCAATTTTCCCTTCCCACTTCTCTACAAGCTCTTTTTCCTTTTCAAAAGCCCATTTTGTGAGTTCTGCAAGGCTTTCGTTCTCTTTAAGTCCCCTTGTCTGTCTTATTACCTCCATCTGCAACTCATCCCTTTCCTTCGAGAATTCCTCAATGTACCTTTGATAGCTAGTCTGGAACAGCCTGTGAAACTTTTCAATTCTCCACCAGTAGTTTTTAGGATTATAGCGGTTCGTAGGCACCTCTGACTCCGGAATCCCACCTTCAAAAGATATTGGCTTAAAAATGCTTAAACATGGAAGCGAAGTCCCGGTAAACCAGTGTATATCCTTTCCAAGCTCCGAGATTTGAGATGAAGCGGTTTGGGAAGGCCGTGTTAAACCACCATAGTGCATGCAGATATCTCTCATGGAGCCTTTTTCAGGGGAATATGGTTCAAAGCTATGAGACCTTAGAATTTCCATCATGTACTCGAAAGTTATCTCTCCCTCTCTTTCTTTGAGTTTCCGATATGTGAAGGCTCTTCTCTCCCTCCCATGGGCAAAGTGGGTATAGAATCTATCGGAGAAGTGCTTTGCAAAACTGAAGTTCGAATTCTTGGCAAGCTTCTCGACGCTTTCCGAAGCTAAGTCCCAGTCATCATCTATAGTGAGAGCATTTGAAATAGAATAGATGCTCTCAATCTTCTTCGCAACCCAGTGCTTGCCAGCAGTCTCTAAAACCCACGCCTCTTGTGGATCCGCAATTATAAATGAGTTGCTGTAGAGCAGTCTGTGCTCATAGCTACCATTTCCTCCCTGCCCATGGCTCTCGATTATATCAATTATGAAATGAAGTGCCTCTTTAGAGGTTTTCGTTCTTTCAAGGGCAAGCCTTATCATGTCCATTCCTAGGATTCCTTTCTCCGGGATTTTCTCCTTGGTGAAAACAGCGGTATTTCCTATAGCCAAGCCGAACTCGTTAACTCCCATCTCAGCACCCCAAATCCACCAGGGGCGAGAAAGAATTACCGCGTAAGTCTCTTTAGCCTGAGGAAATTCAACGTATGTTAGCTTAACGGTTTCTTCCTCATGCTTCTGTCTTGGAATAACTTCAAGAACCTGAGCCTCATTTGGGTCTCTGTCGCTGTTTTTCGCAAAGAGCATTACCTTTTCTTCAGTAGCTTTAGGCGTTGCAACAAGAATATCACACATATACAGCACCTAAAAAAGATTGGAGATAGAGGTTTTTAACAATTTGGAAAAGCATCAAGGCTTTAAGCAATCTATGGAGTCTAGGTACTCCCCTTTCTCCTTGTCCCAGTGGGAGTGATAGAACCAGTCAGCTGCTTTGCAGTATTCAAAGAGTTCATCCTCTTTGAAGTAGAGAGCTATCTCCCTCTTTGCTGTTTCCTCGCTGTCTGAGGCATGAATAACGTTGTAAATCGCATCTCCCACGTCAAGACCGTAGTCTCCCCTTATGGTTCCCGGTTCTGCATCCTTGGGGTCAGTTGCGCCGCACATCTTTCTTACGACGCTTATAGCATACCTACCTTCGAGAACCATGACTACGCTTGGCGCTTTTGTGATGTAGTCTATCAGGGGCTCAAAGAAGGGCTTTCCTTTGTGCTCTTCATAGTGCTTTTCTGCCAGTTCTCTATCGATGTGAATCATCTTCATTCCGATTATTTTGAGACCTTTCTTCTCGAATCTGCTTATAATTTCACCTATAAGACCTCTAACAACAGCATCGGGCTTTATAATCACAAGAGTCCTTTCCGTCTTGTTCATTGGCAACACCAAGAAGAATAAGCCCGAGGATTTAAAATCCTTTTTAGTCCCGCACAAGATTTATAACTTACCTCTGCCTTTTCCCTCTGGTGAAGAAAATGGAGTTCAGGGAAATCATACTCAAATATGCGCTCATCAATGCAGTGCAGCATGATGGAAAAGCAAACCCTAAAGCTGTTATAGGAAAAATACTGGGCGAGAACCCGGAGTTGAGACCAAAGGCAAAAGAGATAATTCCTCTTGTCAATGATGTTGTTCAGGAAGTTAACTCCATGAGCAAGGAGGAGCAGGAAGCAAAACTCAGAGAGATCTATCCCGAGTTCTTTGAGGAGAAGAAGGAGAAAAAAGAAGAAAAGAAAGGCCTCCCACCACTACCAAAGGCAGAAAAGGGAAAAGTGGTCACGAGATTTGCGCCAAACCCGGATGGAGCTTTTCACCTTGGAAATGCAAGGGCAGCTATCCTAAGCCACGAGTATGCAAGGCTCTATGATGGAAAGTTCATCCTCAGATTTGACGACACCGATCCAAAGGTTAAAAGGCCAGAGCCCATATTCTACGACTGGATAATTGAGGATTTGAAGTGGCTCGGCTTCCAGATAGATGAGATTCACTACGCGAGCGACAGGATCGAAATTTATTATAAATACGCTGAAGAGCTCATAAAGATGGGAAAGGCGTATGTATGTACCTGTGAGCCGGAGCACTTCAGAAAGCTTAGAGACGAAGGAAAAGCCTGCCCCCACAGAGACCTTCCCCCAGAAGTCCAGCTAAAAGAGTGGGAAAAGATGCTCAACGGGGAATACAAAGAGGGAGAAGCTGTTGTTAGAATTAAGACCGACCTAAACCATCCAAACCCGGCTGTTAGAGACTGGCCGGCCCTTAGGATAATTGACAACCCCAACCACCCAAGAACCGGAAACAGGTACCGCGTATGGCCGCTCTACAACTTTGCCTCCGCTATAGACGACCACGAGCTTGGTGTTACACACATCTTCAGAGGGCAAGAGCATGCCGAAAACGAGACGAGGCAGAGATACCTCTACGAGTATTTTGGGTGGGAATACCCGGAGGCAGTCCACCACGGAAGGCTCTCCATTGAAGGGGTAATCCTAAGCAAATCCAAGACAAGAAAGGGTATTGAAGAGGGCAAGTATCTCGGCTGGGACGACCCAAGACTTGGAACTATCAGAGCACTGAGGAGAAGAGGCATTCAGCCAGAGGCCATTAAGGAACTTATACTTGAAGTCGGGCTCAAGAAGAGCGACACAACCGTAAGCTGGGACAATCTAGCTGCAATAAACAGAAGGATACTTGAGCCAATAGCAAACAGGTATTTCTTCGTCGCCGACCCAATTCCGATGGAGATTAAGGGGTATGATGAAGAATTCATAGCAGAAATACCTCTCCATCCCGATTACCCGGAAAGGGGAGTTAGGAAACTCAAATTCATCCCCGGAAAGTCAATTTATGTCTCAAAAGACGACCTTGAGCTATTGAAGGACAACGAATACATCAGGCTCAAGGATCTGTTCAACGTCAGAATAGTTGAAGTTAGCGAAGAAAGGATCACAGCAGAGTTTGACAGCATTGAATACGAGAAAGCCAGAGAGAACAAATGGAGGATGATTCACTGGGTCCCCGAAGGCAAGCCGTGCGAAGTTCTTGTCCCAGAGGGAGAAGAGCTTATCGTGAGAACCGGACTGCTCGAGAAGAATGCGAACTTAAAAGTTGACGACATCGTGCAGTTTGAACGCTTTGGCTTCGTGAGGGTGGACAAAGTTGAAGGGGATAAAGTGATAGCGATATTTGCTCACAAATGAGCCTTTTCTTTTTTCCACCCCAATACTCTTGACTGCAGGTGCCTTTTTGGAAAAATCGTGAGAGGGTCTATTCCTCTTTCCCGTAAAAGATGTCTAAGCTCAACCTCATAGTCAGATTTTTCGAGCTTTTCACTTTCTTTAAGCTCCACCACGAAAAGCTTCTCCGTAAGCTCTCGTATTGTCTTATAGCCCAGACCGAGAAGAGGCCTTATGTACTGAACGTTAAACCTGTCCTCAAGGCTTCTCGTTTTTCTCTGATCAAGGAAGGGCACTCTGTCATCTCTTCTTGTTCCATCGCTTATCCTTTCCACATGCTCAAGCTTTGCAACTTCCTCCAACGCTCTTTCGTGGATAAACTGAATTGCATTGCTAGGATGGGAGTCCCTTATGCACATCTCAGCCGCTTCCTCAAGGATTTCCCTGTCAAGGAAGATTACCTCATGGGGAAAGCCAAGGGCTTCAGCAGTCTCTTTTGCATATTTCCAGCTGTCGAGGACTCCAAAGTTAATCGTGATAAGCTTTACCTCATATCCCAGCTGTCTCAGGATGTATGCCGCGAGTGAAGAATCTTTTCCACCGCTGTAAAAATGATAAACCTCCATAGAGCTCACCAGTGGTTAAAAAGGTTAAAATCAGAGAGCACTCCAAAATGGATCCTGCTGGGCCTTCACCTTTGCAGTCTCTTTTAATGCCCTTATATCGCTCTCGTCCAGTATGTCTTTGAGCTCTTTCACAAGCCTTACTGCGTCGTCTCTGCTTATATCGACGTAGAGTATCTCTCCGGGATGAATGTGCCTTCCTACTATTGCACCGTCGATGGCTATAGCAACCTGATCTCCTCTCTTTGCCTCCTGCAGGAAGTCTTCTTTTGACTTGATTGATTTTATAACGCCGACTCTCTCTCCGTTCTGCTTCATAAGTGGATACCCTGGCTTTATTCTGCCTTCAAGGACCTCTATCCCTACTATCGCTGGGTGGCTCCTTCTAAAGATGTAGCGTTCGTCCGGAAAGATTCTAATGACTCCGGGGAACTTCGTCTGAGCCAAGAGCTCTTTTTTCTTCTTTTCTTCCTCAGCTTTTACCCACGCCTCGTAGTCTTCTATGACTTTGTAGATAATGTTTCCAACGAATATCGGGACATTTTTGGCCTTTGCAATTTCCTCTGCATCTTCGTTAACTTTCACATTGAAGCCTATGACAACACCGTAGCGGGGCTCTTCCTCTTTTACGCTCAGTGCTTCCATAACGTCTGTTTTGCTTATGTTCCCAACATCTGCCTTTCTTATTGGGATGTTCTTTGCTTGCAGCTCTTTGCTAAGTGCTTCAAGGCTTCCTATCGTATCAGCTTTTACAATGACCCCAACTTTGTCGGTGCTTATAATTACACTCTTTATCTGCTCAAGGATTTCCTGCTTTGCTCTTTCTATCTCTTCCTCACTTCTCGCCGCTATAACGGGCGAACCCGCAAGGGCATCTTCTAAGTTTGGAGCGGCTATCTTAATACCAGCCGCGGCAGAAACTTCTTCCACCTGGTCAAAGCGGTATCTTGGGTCTCTTATCTCATCGAGGGGTTTCGGTTTAAGGAGAGCCCTTATTTTCGTAACGATTGCCTTGTCCTTGCCACCCACGACTATTATGTCGTCTTTTCTCAGTGTTCCATCATAGATTATCACATCTATTGTGGTTCCAAATCCGACTTCTTCCCTAACTTCCAGAATAGTTCCTCTCGCAGGCCCTTCAACCTCTATCTTCAGCTTTTCTTCGAGATATTTCTGGGCCAAACCGGCTATAAGTACCAGCAGCTCTGGAATGCCAATTCCATATTTGGCTGAGATGGGTATTATAGCAAGCTCTCTTCTGAAGTCCTGAACACGGTCAAATCTGTTGGCCTGGAAGCCGAGTTCATAAAATTTTCCAATTAACTCCCAGAGCTTTGTCTCAAGCTCCTGAACTGCTCTTTGGTCTTGTTTTTTGATATTCACCAGGAAAGGCTCGTTTTCAACGATTTTCCACCCTTTTATACGGTCAATTTTGTTTGCAGCAACAACAAAAGGAGTCCTGTATTTTCTCAAAATCTCTATGCTCTCAAGAGTCTGGGGCTGGAAGCCCTCGTTTATATCAACAATAAGGATTGCTAGATCAGCTAAACTGCTTCCCCTAGCCCTTAAGCTTGTAAAAGCTTCGTGACCGGGAGTGTCTATAAAAAGCAAGCCCGGAATCTTGATTTCACCCTTCCACAAGCTTAAGAGGGGCCCGGCAAGTTGTCTGACCACTTCGATAGGAACTTCAGTAGCACCAATGTGCTGGGTAATCCCACCGGCTTCTTTCTCCGCTACACGTGTATTACGTATCCTATCGAGTAATGTGGTCTTACCGTGATCTACGTGCCCAAGAACGGCTATAATTGGTTGTCTAATCTTTTTCATAATCTCACACTCCACAAAACTTTTGATAAGCGTTACGGGATTAACTAAAACACCCGCTTTTTAAAGGTTAGGGATAATCTTAAAAATCCCCACGCTTACCACATTTAGTGGTTATCATGGAGAAGAAAACACTGCAGAAAGGTAAGAGCTACTACAAAAAAGGGAAGGTTTTATGGGTTCTCAAATACAAAGAAAAGCTGTTTTCGAAGGTTTTGGGTACTTATCCTTATTATGTGGAAGTTGATCTGGCAAAAGACTCAAGCAGATGCACCTGTCCACAGGGAAAGGACTGCAAGCATGCCGCTGCCACAATAGTGGCTTTTGAAGAAGGATTTTACGTAGAAAGCCATGAACCAGTCTCAGAGTTTTTTCCAGAGGCGGCTTTAAAGAGATACCTGCTTCACGACAATCCGGAACTGGGACTTGAGATTGTTTTAAAGGAGCTCCACTATCAGATAAGCAACGACGAGAGCGGGAGTGAAGTTGCCAAACTCTTGAGGGAGGCGCTAAAACTCTTTACTCTTGCTCCGTCTAAGGAAATAGGCTTCCAGATATTGGAAATTTTTAAAGAATTCAAGAGGCTTTTTTCGGACTACAACCTAACCAGAGAGCTGGAAATGGAAGTTAAAGAAACTCTAGAAGGCTGCTCTCTTTGAGCTTTCTCCTTAGGGAATCATATACTTCTTTTCCATCTAAGGTAAAGGTGTACTCAACTCCAGCTTCATCTAAAAGAAGCTTCATTATTTGGAAGGCATACTTCGCCTTAGTACCCTCCATCTCAACTGAAACGAAATAGTTTTTCCTTTTCCCGAGAGTTATGTCAAAATTAAGCCTTTCAGTAAGCTCTACATCAAGGAAAGTCAGTTTTTTCTGTGTTTTGTATTCCCTCACCATAACGTGTGGGAACTTTTTTCTCAGCTTTTCCACTATTCTCTCCACCTTGTTGTACTCTTGTTCATTAAGCTCTTCGGTGAGCTTAAGTTTTTCCACTATCATGCACTTCACCAAAAGAGGCCTTCAAAAAAAGTCTTATAAAGTTTGCATCCCTTAAAAGAGCATCGGAAGGTGGTGATATGAAGGCCATATACAGAGGCATGTGTCCTAACTGTGAGGATAGAATAAGTGACTCACGTTTATACAAGAAGCATCCCTGCGAGGTATGTCTTGATGAGGAAATAAAAGCTGAGGTATATTTTGACCTGATAAAAGGGATTAGAGATGCCCTAAAGCTAAAAGGGACTTTAAAACACTGGGAAGAACTGTATTCTCTTGAGAGAAAGTTAAAAGAGGCTGAAGAACTTTTCGAGAAAGCCACTGGCTTCACTTTCTGGAGCGCCCAAAAAACCTGGGTCAAACGTTTAGTGAGAGGAAAGAGCTTCTCTATAATCGCCCCCACTGGAATGGGAAAGAGCGTTTTTGGGGCTTTTATGTCAGTTTATTATGCAAAAAAGAATAAAAAATCGTACATAGTCCTGCCAACAACACCTTTGGTAATTCAAACAATCAAGAGAGTTCAGACATTTGCAGAAAAAACCGGGGTAAGCGTTAACTTAGCTTACTACCACGGAAACATGAAGAAAAAAGAAAAGGAAGAAATGCTCCAGAAGATACAGAGCGGAGAGTTTGATGTCCTCATAACCTCTGCACAGTATTTAGCGAGGAATTTTGACCTCTTAAAGGATAAAAAGTTTGACTTTATATTCGTGGATGACGTTGATGCCTTCCTCAAAGCCTCAAAGAACATAGACCGCTCCCTCATTCTCCTCGGCTTTACCGAAGAGATCATTCAAAAGGCCTGGGAAATTATAAAGCTCAAAAAACAGATGGCGAAATACCTCAACGGCAACAGTAGTGACAAGAATGAAAAGCTAAAAGAGCTGAACAAGCAGATAAATGCCATTGAGAAGGAGATTAGAAAGTTCAAGCGTGAAAATAAGATAGGAGTTCTAATTGTAGCATCCGCCACAGGAAGTGCAAGAGGGGACAGAATAAAGCTTTACCGTGAGCTTCTCGATTTTGAAGTGGGAAGCGGCAGATCTGCACTGAGAAACGTCGTGGACAGCTATCTCTTCCCAGAAAAGCCCATAGAAGAGCATGTCAAAGAGCTGTTGGAAACCTTAGGCCCTGGAGGACTCATATTTGTCCCGGTTGATCAGGGAATAGCGTATGCAGAGAAGCTGACGAAGTACCTTCAGGATTTAGGATTCAAGGTGGAATTGGTCTCAGCGAAGAACAAAAAGGGGCTTGAGAAATTCGAGAAGGGAGAGGTTGACTACCTGATAGGCGTTGCTACGTATTACGGTTCCATCGTGAGAGGGCTTGATTTGCCCCACCTAATAAGATACGCCATATTCACCGGTGTTCCAAAGTTCCGGTTCAGCATAGACCTTGAACAGCCCACCATATACAGGGTTTTAGGGTTAATGAGCGAAGTCATGGAGTTTCTCGAAGATGAAGATAGGAGAGAGGCAGAGAAGCTGTATGCCAGACTAAGGAGACTCATAAGAAACATCCCGCAATTTGAAATCCTGAAGATAGAGGAAGCACTTGCAGAAGGACTGCCCTTAGAAGGGTTCTCAAATCATGTTCTTGGGGTCTTTAGAGAAGCCGTTGAGTTCCTCAGGAATGTGTTAAGAAAGCCCGAAGTTCTAAAGAGGATAGAAGAAGACCCATTTGTAAGCCTCAAGAAAGAGGAAGGAAAATGGTACATAGAGATTCCCGACGTGAGAACGTACATACAGGCCACGGGAAGAACTTCGAGGCTTTTCGCTGGAGGTATCACAAAGGGTCTCAGCGTTTTAATAGTGGATAACGAAAAGATCCTCAACGGACTTAAGAGGCAAATGCGCTGGCGCTTTGCGGAGTTTGACATGAAGCCCTTCAATGAGCTCAACTTGGAGGAGATACTAAAAGAAATCGACGCTGATAGGGAGAAAGTTAGGCTCATTATGGAGGGCAAAATAGCGGAGAAGACAAAAGACCTCGTAAAGTCAGCCCTTATGATTGTGGAGTCACCGAACAAGGCTAGAACCATTGCAGGTTTCTTTGGACAGCCAAGCAAGCGGCGTATTGGGGATTTAGTGGCATATGAAGTAAGCATAGGCGATCTGATGCTCACCATACTGGCAAGCGGAGGGCACATGTTCGATCTCGTTACTACAGAAGGTTACCACGGAGTTTTGATAAAGGAAAATGACGGAAAGCTTTACTTTATTCCGGTTTACGATACCTTAAAGCGCTGTAGAGACTGTGGCCATCAGTTCGTGGACTGGGAAGAGAAGGGGGTATGCCCCAAGTGCGGCTCAAGGGATGTGAGGGATGCCCTTGAAAACGTCGTTGCAATGAGAGAAATTGCCCAAGAAGTTGATGAGATACTGATCGGAACTGATCCCGATGTTGAGGGTGAAAAGATAGCCTGGGACATAAGAAACGTTCTTTCTCCGTATACTCCAACCATAAAGAGGATAGAGTTCCATGAAGTTACGAGGCCGGCTATTCTAAAGGCCCTTAAAGAGGCAAGAGACGTGAACGAAGCGAGAGTAAATGCTCAACTCGTGAGGAGAATAGAAGACAGATGGATAGGGTTCGAGCTCAGCCAGAAGCTCTGGGAAGTCTTTGAGAACACTTACCTCTCAGCTGGGAGAGTCCAAACTCCCGTTCTGGGCTGGATCATAGAGAGATACAGAGAATTCGTGGAAAGCGAAACCGACTTCATGAGGTTAACCCTTGAAAACGATCTGGAAGTGACGCTTGAGGGAGCTAAGGAAGAAGTCCAAGAGGTAGTCGTTGAAGATGTCCAACTGGAGGAAAGAGAACTAAACCCCCTCCCACCATATACAACCGATACTCTGCTCCAGGATGCCTCAAGATTCCTAGGATTTTCAACCGACTACACTATGAGGCTCGCCCAAGACCTATTCGAACTGGGTCTGGTGACTTACATAAGAACGGACTCCACTCACGTAAGCAACGTCGGCCTTGAAGTCGCTAAGGAATACATTACCGAAGAGATTGGCGAGGATTACTTTGCTCCAAGGAAGTGGGGAGAAGAAGGGGCGCATGAGTGTATAAGGCCCACAAGACCCATAGATACCGGAAGGCTCATGCAGCTGCTGAGGGATGGGATAATAACTCTGGCAAGAAGTCTAACAAGGGACCACTTTAGGCTCTATGACATGATATTCAGGCGCTTTATGACTTCCCAGATGAAAGCGGCAAAGATACTCTACGAAAAGGCCGTTATCGACGCAAAAGTAGCAAAAGCGGAAGTGGAAGGCTATGTGGAGATACTCTTCGATGGGTGGACAAAGCTCAGAGCTCCGCCACTGAGGCAGATACCGAAACTTGAGAAGGGACAGATAATTAAGGTTAAGGAAATCAAGAAATGGAGGGCTCCGAAAGTACCTCTGTTCACCCAGGGAGACATAATAGCCCTTATGAAGGAGCGCAAAATCGGAAGGCCATCTACATATGCAAAGATCGTCAAAACTCTCTTGGACAGACACTATGTTATCGAAACGAAGGGAAGGAAGAAGTTGGTGCCAACAGAGCTTGGTACGAAGGTCTATCACTACCTAATAAGCAAATACAAGGAGCTCGTAAGCGAAGAAAGGACCAGACAGCTGGAGGAGCTCATGGATCTCGTGGAGGAGAACAAGGTAGATTACCAGGAAATACTGAACGATATGTACAAGGAAATAAGGAAGTACATCGCTTCTTGATTTGCTTCTCTTCCCATTTCTTCTTAAAACTTGAGATGAAAAGAGAAGAGAAAAGAAATCACTCTTTTTTGTGCTTCATTTTCCAGTGGTGCCACTTGTAGAGGGCAGCAAGTGACTTGATTGCCCTTTCTGGCTCTGGGTAGGCTGGGATGCCGTGTTCGTTGAGCATGTCAATTGCTTCCTTGGCTTCAACGCCACCTACTATTGCCACTACGAGCGGTTTCTTCCTTCCGCTTGCCTCGTACTCCTTGATGACTATCTTTGCGAGGTCTCTTGGATCAAGAACAGCTGTCTGACAGTAGAGGACTGCTATGGCATGCATCTCTGGGTGTGCCAGGGCATCTCTAATTGCACCTTCGTAGGATTCAGCTCCAGCCATACCTGTAAGGTCTACCGGGTTCTTGTAGCTTCCGAATGGTGGCATGTGGTTTGCAAAGACCTTGAGCTCCTCAAGGTTGTCGTAAAGCTTCAATCCTTCTTCCTCAGCGGCGTCAGTTGCCATAACGCCTATTCCACCACCGTTTGTGAGGATTACGACGTTCTCTCCTTGTGGCTCTGGGAGGTTTGAAAGTGTTCTTGCCCAGTCAAAAGCCTCGCCAATTGTTAGTGCTCTTAGAACACCGCTCTGCTTGAATGCTGCTGTGTAAATGTTGTCAGCACCAGCAAGTGAACCTGTGTGTGAAGCAGCTGCCTTGGCTCCCCTTTCACTCCTTCCAGCTTTGATGATTATGATTGGCTTCTTCATTGAGACCTTCTTTGCGACTTCCATGAATTTTCTTCCGTCTTTCACACCTTCCATGTAAATCAAGATGGCTCCGGTGTTTTCGTCAGTCTCAAAGTATTCGAGCAGGTCTGCATCGTCAATATCGCTCTTGTTTCCAACGCTAACAACAGCTGAAAGACCGACCTTTTCAAGTATTGTCCATCCCATAAGGGCTATTCCAAGGGCACCGCTCTGGCTGATGAGGGCAAGCTTTCCAGGCATTACATCTGTTGGACCGAAAGTTGCGTTGAGCTTGGCTGGGGTGTAAACAACACCGAAGATGTTTGGACCGAGTATCCTCATTCCATACTTGTGGGCTGTCTCTACAAGCTGCTGCTCGACTTTCTTCCCTTCTTCGCCAAGCTCTCCAAAACCTGAGCTTATAATTGGAAGGACTTTTACTCCCTTCTTTCCGCACTCTTCTACCACTTGTGGGACAAACTTAGCGGGAACAACTATAACTGCCATGTCTACTTCATCAGGGACATCGAGAATGCTCTTGTATACTGGGAATTTTCTTCCACTGATCTCTATTTCTCCGCCCTTAACGTTAACTGCATAGATTTTGCCCTCGTAGCCATAGTCGATAAGGTTTTTCATAATAGCGTATCCTATCTTTCCGGGTGTGCCAGAAGCGCCTATAACGGCAACGCTCTTTGGTTTGAAAAGTGCTTCTAGGCTCATTTCCTTCACCTCATGAACTTTACAAAGGTTAATGCGAGAGAGGAGTTATAACTTTTCTCTTCTTCATTTGACGACCTAGATATCGGCGTTTGTTTAAAGAACCAATGGTTTTCAACAATAATAAGAGAACAAGTAGTTTGCAGGAGTCATAGTGTTATTAAAACGACAAACTGTGATAAACTGTAGTGTTAAAGGGCAATGTTTTAAAGTGCTAGAGAAAAAATAGAAAGTGGTGATGACCCTTCCCCTCCCTGAGAGGGTGATGAACACACCGGTAGGCTGATGAAAATGACGAGGATGGAAGACGAGGAGAAAACCGCCCAGTATACTCACATTCATAAGCTTTTTAGAAAAGCATTAGAGATTTCCTTTGATACAGTTATTATGCTATTCCTGTTTTTCATCCTCTACCTAACCGTCTACTCGATATACCTTAATTTCAAGCTAACCTACAATGTTAGCGACCCAAAGCTCCTTATTGCGAATATACTAGTCACTATTATCCTGATAGAAACCTACAGAATTTTAATAATCTATCTAAGGCAACACCGCGTTAGCATCACTCACATCCTCGAAGTTGGAATCGTGGCACTCGTCCAAAAGCTCATTGTTACTTTGGATTTCAAGGAGCTCGATGCCCTAAAGCTCTTTGCTGTTGGTGGATTGTTTTTTATACTCGGCTACCTATATATCAAGATAGGTGGTGAGTAATGGGAGTTCAGATTGGTGAGCTTTTACCAAGAAAAGAGTTGGAGCTTGAAAATTTAAACGGAAAAAAAGTCGCAATAGATGCGTTTAACGCTATTTACCAGTTCCTCTCAACAATAAGACAAAGGGATGGCACTCCCTTAATGGATTCCAAGGGAAGGATAACGTCCCACCTTTCAGGGCTTTTCTACAGAACCATAAACCTGATGGAAGTTGGAATAAAGCCGGCGTATGTATTCGATGGGAAGCCCCCGGAGTTTAAGAAAAAAGAGCTCGAAAAAAGGGCCGAGTATAGGGAAGAAGCACAGGAAAAATGGGAAGAAGCTCTGGCAAGAGGGGACCTGGAAGAGGCAAAGAAGTACGCGCAGCGGGCGAGCAAAGTAAACGAAATGCTTATCGAGGATGCCAAGAAGCTTTTGGAACTTATGGGCATCCCATGGGTACAGGCTCCTAGTGAAGGTGAAGCGCAGGCAGCATATATGGCCTCTAAAGGGGACGTCTGGGCTTCGGCGAGCCAGGACTACGATTCACTCCTGTTTGGAGCCCCCAAGCTAGTTAGGAACCTCACCATAACTGGAAAAAGAAAGCTCCCCGGAAAAGATGTATATGTGGAAGTTAAACCGGAGCTCATAGTTCTCGAGGAAGTTCTAAAAGAGCTTAACATAACAAGGGAAAAGCTGATAGAGCTCGCAATTCTTGTAGGGACGGACTACAACCCTGGAGGCATAAAAGGAATCGGGCCTAAAAAAGCCCTTGAAATAGTCAAATACTCCAAAGACCCCCTCGCGAAGTATCAAAAAATAAGTGATGTTGACCTCTACGCAATAAAGGAGTTTTTCCTAAACCCGCCGACTACAGATGAGTACAAGCTCGAATGGAGGATGCCTGATGAAGAAGGGATACTAAAGTTCCTCTGCGATGAACATGACTTCAGTGAGGAGAGAGTTAAAAACGGCCTGGAAAGACTTAAAAAGGCAGTTAAGGCCGGGAGACAGTTTACATTAGACAGCTGGTTCAAAAAGAAGTGATTAGAAAAGCTCAGAGTGGAAGCTTCAGTCCCAGTTTTTCTACCATTTCTTTGTATCTGTTTCTTACTGTTACTTCTGTTACTCTTGCAACCTCAGCAACTTCCCTTTGAGTTCTCTTTTCGCCCTCGAGCAGTGAAGCAATATACAAAGCCGCGGCAACAAGACCGGCAGGACTCTTACCACTCGTCAAACCCATCTCATAAGCCCTCTCAAGGAGCTCTACAGCCCTCCTCCTCGTCCTCTCACTCAGGCCGAGCTCATCCGCAAACTTGTTCACATAATCCGTGGGCTTCACGAAAAGCTTCTTTGGAGTCAGGTTAAGGTTCCTTGCAATAAACCTGAAGCTCCTTCCAATCTCCTTCTTATCAACCTTGGCAATATCTGCAATCTCGTCCAGAGTCCTCGGAATCTTTAAAAGCCTGCATGCGGCATAAACACAAGCTGCAATGACACTCTCAATTGACCTTCCTCTGATAAGCCCCTTCCTGACAGCTTCCCTGTAAAGCCTTGCCGCTTCCTCCTCAACGTGCTTCGGCAGGTTTAACCTCGCACCAAGCCTGTCCAACTCACTCAAGGCAAAAGCAAGGTTTCTCTCGGCGGCATCGCTAACTCTCAGCCTGCTCTGCCACTTCCTAAGCCTGTAAATCTTCTCCCTCATCAAACCCTTAACATTCCTGTCGTAACCAATATCCGTCGAAAGACCCTTATCGTGCAACAGAATACTCTCAGGTGCACCAGTTCTAGAACGCTTCTCCCTCTGAGAAGCATCAAATGCTCTCCACTCGGGACCCATATCAATCATGTTTTCCTGAATTACAAAACCGCAAGTTGCACAGATTACTTCTCCCCTTTCGGGGTCATAAACAAACTTATCGGAACCGCAAACTGGGCAAACCCTTTGCTTAGTCACAATTACACCCCCACGGTCATTGAACTTGTCAATTCCCATATATAAATCCTAAGTTTTTTCAAACTTTGATATTGAATTTGTTATCCATCTTATGTGCTCTTTTTTAAAGGTAATCTTTTCGAGCACTCTGACGTCATCTTCAAGGACATTTACATACACCCACAGGAAAACCGGATCACTATCACTTCCAACAACAAGGTTGCGGTAAAGAATGTCAAGAGTTCCATCGCTACTTTTTCTTGCCGACAATGGCTTCCAGATGTCCAAATTAACTTCTCCCTTTTCGTTTAGGAGATTAATGACGTCCTTAATTTTCACGTCTTTATCACCATCTAATCCTAAAGTCTCTTCTGGTTCTGGCTTCTATTTGAGCTAAAATCTTTTTAAGCTTTTCATCCGTGATTCTCTCGGTTATCTGACCAGCTTGGTACAACTGAGCTAGAATCAATTCTACCTGTCTCGCAAGTTCGGGTCTCACAAGCTTAACCCTTGCAAGCCTCTCTCTCGCTTCAGGCGTGAGAATTTGCCTCATCAAGGCATCTAACTGGGCCTCTAACTCCATCTCCTGCCTTGCCCTTTCTTCCTCCTCTTTTTGCTGCTCTGCAAGTCTCTTCTGAAGTTCCAAAAGTTTTCTCTTCCTGATCTCCTCAATATCTTCAGCCATCGTACCACCCCAAATAAAATGATATTTAAAAGTATTCAAAAACTAATTAAAGCCAAAAAGTAAGAGAACATCAGTACTTCTTAAGCTCTGGGATTACTTCTTCGAGCTCCTTCTTAAGCTCTGTAGCCGCCTTGTCAAGGAAGCTTCTTCCCTTTGGTGTAACTACCCTTCCCTCTCCGGGCACCTTTGTAACAAACCCAGCTGCTTCGAGCTGTTGAAGAGCCTTTCTAATTATGCTTCCGCTTCCCTTGTAAAAGTGCTCCGGAGCGTGTCCTCTGTTTTTCCTTCCACCGTACCAAGTCCTCAGCCTCTCAATACCAACTGGCCCGTCAACATAAACCTTTCTGAAGACTGAAGCAACTCTGTAGTACCACCAGTCGTCCTGCTCTGGGAGTCTCTCCTTGTGTCTTCCTGTCTTAACGAATGGTGCCCACTCAGGTGGCTTTATCTCGGGGACTTCCTTCAACTTTTGAGCTACCCTCTCAACGAGTAAATCACCGGGAACGTCATAAACTGTTGCCATTTTTCACTCCCTCCCTTTCTTGAACTTTTTCCTAAATTGAGCAATGTCGAGCTTGACTTTCTTAACGGGTTTTTCCTCCCGCCTCTCTTTCGAGAGTTCCTTAAGCTTGAGCTTGTTTAAATACTTTTCCCATCCCTCTCTGGGACGGAACAATATAAACCTTTTGCCCCTCACATCAATAAGCTCACTATCCGTCAGCTCCGCAACTTTCTCTGCTATCGCTTTTCTGTCCATCTGGGTTGATATTAAAGCACCTTTTTTTATTTCAACTTTTAATATCCCGTCTTTCTTAAGCTGAGTGTTGATTTCTTCGATGACACTCGCATCTAACCCTCTCTTTCCAACCCACGCCTTAGGTTCAATATCATAATATTTGGCCCTTAGAGCTCTTCTCACCTTTCCAGGTAAGCGCTTTTCCATCTCTCTCACCCCAAATAATCTCGCCCTTACTCACGGACGCAAAGTTTTTTAGGAGATGTCCTTTTTAAACCTTGCTTAAGGTATTACCCACCTTTGACCAAAAACCCTTATTAAGTTTTGGTCTTAACGTTATATTGGTGATTGCAATGAAAGTGCTGTTTTTAAGTGCGGATGGATTTGAGGATTTGGAGTTAATATACCCCCTCCACCGCATAAAGGAAGAGGGGCACGAGGTATATATTGCAAGCAACAAGAAGGACACAATAACCGGAAAGCATGGATACTCCGTAAAGGTTGATCTGCTGTTTGACGAAGTTGACCCGGATGAGTTCGACGCGCTTGTGTTACCCGGCGGAAAGGCCCCGGAGAGGGTTAGGATAAACCCAAAGGCCGTCGAGATAGCTAAAAAGATGTTTGAGGCTGGAAAGCCAGTAGCAACCATATGTCACGGCCCGCAGATACTTATCTCCGCCGGAGTCCTCAAAGGAAGAAAAGGAACCTGCGTTGTCACAATAAAGGACGACCTTATAAACGCGGGTGCAGAGTACATCGACAAGGAAGTCGTCGTTGATGGCAACTGGGTAAGTTCAAGACATCCCGGAGACTTATATGCTTGGATGAGAGAATTCGTAAAGCTTTTGAAATGACTACTTCCATTTTTCTTTATAAGCCAAGCACTTGTGGATTGATACAAGATTATAGGCCATAGTTAAAAGAAATTTTCGTTAATTTTAAGTTAGCATGGAAAAGAAATCAAAGGGAGTGCACAAAAGCTGTAGGATAAGTTAAAGACATTAAAAATTGAAAGGGAAATCAGAGGACTTCTCTGTCCCTGTTTTCTCTGGTCAGTTCAGCCCTTCCTTTTTTGAGTGTTTCCTCTATTTTTCTGTAGTACTCCATCATTTCTTTGCTGACACTTGGGCCAACCTTCTTGAGAGCTTCCTCAAAGTCTTTCATTGTGACCTTGACTTTCTGCCTGATCTCGCTTGCCCTTGTACCGGGCTTGATAACACCCTCGGCTATTGCCCTTCTCATGGCGTTCAATGCTGCCTCTCTCACAACTGCTTCAATGTCAGCTCCAGTGTATCCTTCTGTTCTCTTTGCTAGCTCCTCACGACTGACGTCTTCAGCCAATGGGACGTTTCTTGTGTGCACCTTGAATATCTCAAGTCTTGCCTTTTCGTCAGGCGCTGGAACGAGGATGAGCCTGTCGAACCTTCCTGGCCTAAGCAAGGCTGGGTCTAAGATGTCCGGTCTATTGGTTGCGGCAATAACCACAACACCACTGTTCTCCTCAATACCATCCATCTCCGTGAGCAGCTGGTTAATAAGCCTATCTGTAACTCTGTTGACGTCTGTGCCTCTTCTTGGGGCTATTGCGTCAATCTCGTCAATGAATATCACTGTTGGTGCAGCCTGTCTGGCCTTTCTAAAGATTTCTCTTATGTTCTTCTCGCTCTCACCGACCCACTTGCTAAGCACTTCTGGTCCTCTGATGCCGATGAAGTTGGCCTCACTCTCTGTTGCCACTGCCTTAGCTAGCAAGGTCTTACCGGTTCCAGGCGGACCATAGAGGAGGATTCCCTTCGGTGGATTGATTCCCATGGCCATGAATGCCTCTGGATACTTAAGGGGCCACTCCACAGCTTCTCTGAGCTGCTGCTTGACATCCTCAAGACCACCGATGTCCTCCCACCTAACGTTTGGAACCTCCAAGAGCACTTCTCTTAAGGCTGAGGGCTCAACCATCTTTAGAGCTTCGTAGAAGTCCCTTCTGGTTACCTTGAGCTCTTCAAGGACCTCCTTTGGAATGGTCTCTGCTTCGAAGTCTATCTTGCCTTCCTCTATGAGTCTTCTTAGGGCAGCCATAGCGGCTTCTCTTGCCAGTGCTGCTAAGTCGGCACCAACGAATCCATGAGTCTTCTCGGCAAGCTCCTCGAGGAGGAGGTCAATTAAGCGATTCTTCACTTCTTCGTAGAGCCTTCCGTCCTCGTCAGCCTCTTTAAGTAGTTTCTTAATCTCGTTGTCTCTGTCGGGAGTTTCGTCTATCTTCTTAAGCACCCTCTCAACTGCCTCTCTGAACTTCTCGTCCTTCTTAAGCTCTTCAAGGACTTTCTTAACTTCTCCCTTTCTGAAGTCGGGCTCAATTGGCATTCCTCTTGTGTGGATTTGGAGGATTTCTTTTCTTCCCTGCTTGTCAGGAACACCAACCTCAATCTCCCTATCAAACCTACCCGGCCTTCTGAGAGCTGGGTCAATGGCATCAGGCCTGTTGGTGGCACCAATGACTATGACCTTACCCCTGCTCTTGAGACCGTCCATTAGAGTAAGCAGCTGGGCTACAACTCTCTTCTCGACCTCACCATGGGTCTCCTCTCTCTTGGGGGCTATTGCGTCAATCTCATCAATGAAGATTATGCTTGGAGCGTTTTCTTCAGCCTCTTTGAACACCTCTCTGAGTCTTTCCTCGCTCTCTCCGTAGTATTTGCTCATGATTTCTGGACCGTTAATTGCAATGAAGTGAGCATTAGCCTCGTTGGCCACAGCCTTAGCCAAGAGAGTCTTACCAGTACCCGGAGGACCATACAACAAAACACCCTTAGGCGGCTCAATACCAAGCTTTTCAAAGATCTCCGGGTGCTTGAGTGGAAGCTCAATCATCTCTCTGATCTTTTGTATAACGTCCTTGAGACCACCGATGTCCTCATAGGTAACTCCTAGGGCTGGCGCCTTTGCAACTTCCTTTACAGGTTTCTCTGAGATTGTGAACTCAGTGAACTCCGTTATTTGCACTACTCCTGAAGGTGTAGTTGCCGTGACAACGAAAGTAAGCTCTTGTCCAAGAACGCCAATTCTAATGTAGTCTCCTCTAACCACTGGTCTCCCGACTAACCTTGAGTGTAACCAGTCAACAAAGTCCTGGCCAAACCTGATAGGCTCTGTAGGAGCCAAAACAACTTTCTGCGCTTCTTTGACTTCTGCCTTTCTTATGGTTACCTCGTCTCCAAGGCCAACACCAGCGTTCTTTCTTATTGTACCATCCATTCTAATTATGTCAAGCCCCTCATCCTCTGGATAAGCAGGCCAAACCACTGCGGCTGTGTTTTTGGTACCAATGATTTCCACTATGTCACCTGGTTGAACGCCAATTTTTCTCATTGCATTCCTGTCAATCCTAACAATTCCCCTACCAACATCTCTTTGGTAAGCGGAAGCAACTTTAAGCCTAATCTCCTTTTTCTCCGCCATTTACACCACCTCCATATTTTTGCGGATGATCGTGATACCGCTTATTTAAGCAAAATAATTCAAAAAACAACAAAAGGATCACTCAATCTTAACCTCAAATCCTTCTTTTTCCTCTTTCTTTGTTGGATTCTTCTTAGGAATCCTTATTTCAAGGACACCGTTGTTGTAAGAGGCTTTTGCCTTCTCTGGGATAACCTCCTCTGGTAACCTTATGACTCTCCTGTAGCCGCTGTAGTATCTCTCTATTCTCACTGCTCCCTCTTTTTCAAGCTCCTGCTCTCTCTTGACCTGGGCTTCGATGTAAACTGTATCGCTGGTTACTCTTACCTTAATGTCCTCCTTTCTGACTCCTGGAAGTTCAGCGGTAATAACGAACTCCTCACCGGTGTCAAAGATGTCAACAAATGGCTCTCTCCAGATTCCCTCAGTTCTCACTTCAAACTCTTCTCTTGGCTCGCCGAATCTTCTGTAGCTCCAGAGTCTGGGACCCCTGAAGAATTCGTCGAATATCTCGTCAATCTCCTCCTGAATCTCTCTCATTATGTCGAAGGGGTCCCACATGTCTCTCCTCCACCATCTCCTGACCATCTCTCTCACCTCCCCCACATTTGGTTACCAATAGTTATTAAAATACACATCATTTATAAACTTTTCGATTTTAGTGGGCGTGTTTAGTTTCACCCCCTGTTATTTAAACAGTATTTGACTCTGAGGAGG
>ERZ1673961.123-NODE-123-length-39228-cov-171.391826_pt1 | contig 39228 bp, 30 predicted proteins | sample MGYA00580189_ERZ1673961 | MGnify/ENA primary metagenome ERZ1673961 (study PRJEB41334, sample SAMN05608105) | rock metagenome | biome: terrestrial subsurface; feature: shale formation; material: shale | place: USA: Pennsylvania ... | reverse complement strand
CGTATTTTTGCAGAAATGCAAGATAAGGACACTGCGGAACGTGTTCTTCAACAGTTTAAAGACTTCTTATCTTTATAACTGACCTTGTGCCCGCTTCGAGCACTTCGGCTACGCTTGTCATGTAATTCAAGCTGTCGCTAAGGGGAAGAATACTTGCCCGGCATCACTGCCGGGCTTTTTTATTGTGTGTAGGCAGGCATAAGAGAATAGTAAAGGTACCCAGTAACGTTATGCGAATGCCAGCACGCCCTGCGTTTCAATTTTCACAGCAACAGACTCACCAATATTTAATGCCTGCGATGCTGTAGCCAACAAACGGTCGCCATTCGCATCAATCACGTAACGGCAATGGTCGCCCATAAAGTGCTGCTCCAGCACCGTTACTGAGCTCTCTTCATCGGATTGAATTTGCACATGTTGCGGCCTTAGCAACAAAGAGCATTCAGACTGCACTGGGATCTCTTGTTGGGCTGTGGCTTCAACCACACCCAAGTGGGTTTCATATTCTGAATCCGAAACTCGTTTAGCGGCCAGATAGCTACCACCACCTAAGAAATCCGCAACAAACTTACTTGAAGGCTGGTAGTAAAGCTCAGATGCCGTGCCATACTGCTCGATAACACCATTGTTCATCACTGCCATTTTATCCGCGAAGGCAAAAGCCTCTTCACGGCTATGCGTAACAAAAATGGCAGTCACGCCTTGCGCCTTAAAAATCTTACGGATCTCACTTATCAACTCATGGCGAACTTGCGTATCAATATTAGAGAACGGCTCATCCAGCAACAATAAGTCTGGGCTGTAAGCTAATGAGCGAGCAATCGCAACACGCTGCTGCTGTCCACCAGACAATTGATGAGGATAACGATCGCCATAGCCTTGCAAATGCACGAGCTCGAGCATCTCTTGAACTTTGCCATTTTTCTCTTTTGTCGAGTAATGCTTTAAGCCAAAGGCAATATTTTGCTCCACCGTCAGGTGAGGAAAAAGCGCATAATCTTGGAAAATCATCCCGATATTACGCTGTTCTGGTGGCAACCAGTTCTCCCCATCATCAATCGTGACGCAATTTAAGCTCATTTCGCCTGACGTTAACGGCAATAATCCCGCAACGGCTTTTAATAGTGTTGTTTTTCCGCAACCACTTGCACCTAGTAAACAGACAATTTGCCCTTGTTCCACCTCAAGAGACAATGACTCCAGTACGGTTTGATCATCATATTGGCAAGTTAGGTTTTTAATTGATAATGCGCAGCTCATCAGTGATTTTGCTCCAGTGAACGGTTAACAACAACAAGCGGGATCAACCCAACAAGAACCAACAGAACCGCAGGCAAAGCGGCCAATTCTAAATGCTCATCCGAGGCGAAGTTATAAACGTATGTGGCTAGTGTTTCAAAGTTAAATGGACGAAGTAATAGAGCCGCATTGAGCTCTTTCATCGACTCGATAAACACTAACAGAGCCGCAATCAGTGCACCACGTTTAACCAGCGGAAAGTGCACACGCCACAGCATGGCATTAGGCTTACAACCCATGGTGCGAGACGCCATATCTAACGAAGGCGAAATTTTATTTAAATTACTTTCGATACTACCAATCGCCACCGCTGAAAAGCGCACAACCATGGCAAAAACCAGGGCGAACATGGAGCCAGAAAAAATAAGTCCCGGTCTTCCCCACTCCATGGCTTTAGCAAGGTCGTTGACGCGGTGATCCATAAACAGTACTGCGACCATCACACCAATCGCTAATACGGTTCCTGGCACTGCATACCCCATCGAAGAAAGACGCATAAATGCCAAGCTTTCGCGCTTGCCATTGACGCGATGGGTAAAGTTAACGATCAGTGCGACAGCAACACCAATAATGGCGGCAATAACCGACACGACCAAACTATTCCATGCGTATTCACGAAACTCGGGGGTCCAACTCTGCGCAAAGTAAGTTATCGCATAATCAATCAGCTGTAGTAATGGCAAAATAAACGCGACCGAAACCAAGCCCCAACACCAAACCAGCGCGGTCCACTTTTTCCAGCCCGTCAACTCATAACGAAAATCTTCGTGACTGTTAAATTGGCTTTGAAAAAGCTTTTGTTTACGACGACTGTAGCGTTCGGCACTGAGGAGCAGTACTACAATGACAAGCATCATGGCTGAAATCTTGGCTGCTGCATTAAGATTAGAGTACCCCAACCAAGTATCGTAGACCGCTGTGGTTAACGTATTCACAGCGAAGTAACTTACAGTACCAAAGTCACCGATGGTCTCCATTGCGACCAGCGACAAACCCACAGCGATAGAAGGTCGCACTAGTGGCATCGAGATGCGCCAAAAGCTTTCCCATGGAGAGCACTTGAGCAAACGCGCGCTTTGCAACAAAGAGACATTTTGCTCCATAAATGCAGCTCGACACAGCAAATACACGTAAGGGTACAGCACTAAAGCCAACACAAAGGTCGCGCCAGGCAAGGTGCGAATATCAGGGAACCAATACTCGCCAGGTCCCCATCCGGTTACATCACGCAAAAAGATCTGAATTGGACCAGCAAAATCAAACCAATCAGTAAAAATATAACCAATGATATAACCTGGCATCGCAAGAGGTAACACCAATGCCCACTGCAACCATTTTTCGGTCGGCAGTTTACACATGGCCATTATCCAAGCGCTTGGTATACCAAGAATTAAGGACAACACCATTACGCCAATAGTGAGCGCAACCGTGTTAAAAATATAAGTCGGCATGACTGTCGCCATTAAATGGGCAAACAAATCATCCGTTTCACCAATTGCGGTGTAGAAGATCGCTAAGATCGGCAAAACCAGTAACAGAGTTATTACCCCACTACTGGTTTTCCATAAAGAGTGTTTATCTTTCATCGCCTAATTACTGCAAGGCTGTATGAAATACAAATGCTGTTGCAAATACATCTCATATCCTTTAATCAAATGGGGGTACTGTTATACCCCCACAAGGAATTAAAGGTCAAATTTCACTTCGTCTAATAGCTTAATTGCCGCTTCGTGGTTGGCTGCAATATCGTCTAGAGAAAGCTTGTCTGCTTTAAAGTCACCCCAAGATTCCACAAGTTCAGAACGCTTCACGCCTTCTTTAACAGGGTACTCGTAGTTAACTTCTGCGTACATCTGCTGCGCTTTGTCACCCGTTAGGAATTCCATTAGCTTCACAGCATTGTCTTTGTTTGGAGAGTACTTCGCCATCGCCATACCAGAGATGTTTACGTGAGTACCTGTAGTCTCTTGGTTAGGGAAGTTGATGTAAACTGCATCTGCCCAAGCTTTTTGCTCTTTGTCGTTAACCATTTTACCTAGGTAGTAGCTGTTACCTAGAGAAACATCACATAGGCCTTCTTTGATCGCTTTAACTTGTGCACGATCGTTGCCTTGTGGTTTGCGAGCAAGGTTTGCTTTCACGCCTTCCAACCACTCTTTGGTTTCTGCTTCGCCATTGTGAGCAATCATTGCTGAAACTAGAGAAACGTTGTACGGGTGCTTACCGCTACGAGTACAAATTTTACCTTTGAACTCTGGCTTAGCTAGATCTGCATAGTTGAAATCTGCGCCTAGTTTACCTACGCGATCACGTGAAGAGTAAACACTACGTGAGCGTAGAGTTAGGGCAAACCACTCATTCTCTTTATCTTGGTATTGAGCTGGTACGTTTTCTTCAATGATTTTGCTATCTACTTTCTGAACTAAACCTTTGTTTGTCAGTTCAGCTAGACGACTGATGTCTGTCGTAAGGATAACGTCAGCTGGGCTGTACTCGCCTTCTTGAGCTAGCTTTTCTGCTAAGCCTTTTTTAGCAAATTTTACGTTTACTTTGATGCCAGTTTCTTTAGTGAACTCGTTGAACATAGGTTCAACTAGGAAAGGTTGACGGTAAGAGTAGACGTTCACTTCTTCAGCAGCCATTGCTGTTGGAGCTAAGGTTGCGCAAGTTAATGCTGAAAGAGTTAGCAGTTTTTTCATTGTTTAATCCTTTACCATGCTAATGATAACGTTTATCAGTTGCGTTATTATATGTATGTTCAATAAGAAGACAATGACAAATATTAAAAAACCTGCTCATCGGAGCAGGTTTTTATATGTTGAGAGTGTAACTATTTATTACAGGCTATTGATTACTTCACAGTGACAAATTCTGGGTACGCACCGACGCCACAATCATGCATGTCCATACCTTCCATTTCTTCATCTTCCGTGACGCGAATTCCAACGGTTGCTTTCAAGATAGCCCACACCACTAGGCTGGCACCAAATACCCAAGCAAAGATAACGACAGCACCTAAAAGCTGTGCACCGAATGTAGCATCGCCGTTACTTAGTGGCACAACCATCAAACCAAAGAAGCCACAAACACCATGCACTGAAATCGCACCGACTGGGTCATCAATTTTTAGTTTATCTAGGCCAATGATGCTGAATACGACTAGCGCGCCAGATACTGCACCGATAGCAACTGCATATAATGGCGATGGTGATAGAGGATCTGCGGTGATAGCAACCAAGCCAGCTAGCGCACCATTGAGAATCATCGTTAAATCCGCTTTGCCCCAAGTCGTTTTACATACAAATAGCGCCGCAATAGCACCTGCAGCAGCTGCTGCGTTGGTGTTTAGGAAGATCTGACCTACCGCTGTTGCGTTCTCAAAGTCTGAAACCATCAACTGAGAACCACCGTTAAACCCAAACCAACCAAACCAAAGGATGAAAGTACCTAGTGTTGCCAAAGGCATGTTTGAACCTGGAATCGGGTAGATTTCACCGTTTTTTCCATATTTACCTTTACGAGCACCAAGAAGCAATACACCAGCGAGAGCTGCAGAAGCACCAGCCATATGTACGATACCTGAACCTGCAAAGTCGCTAAATCCAGCTTCTGCTAGGAAACCACCGCCCCATGTCCAATAACCTTCCATTGGGTAGATAAATGCGGTCAAAATCGCAGAGAAAACCAAGAAAGACCAAAGCTTCATACGTTCAGCCACCGCACCAGAAACGACAGACATTGCCGTTGCAACGAAGACGACTTGGAAGAAGAAATCAGACTCTAGAGAGTGATCAGCCCCTTCACCTTGAGTACCAATCAGCGCACCAAATGAAGGTAACCAGCCTCCTTCCCCGTTGTCGACATACATGATGTTGTATCCAACGATCAGAAACATCGTACATGCAATTGCGTACAAACAGATGTTCTTCGTAAGAATTTCTGTTGTGTTCTTAGATCGCACAAGACCCGCTTCTAGCATCGCAAAACCAGCTGCCATCCACATTACCAACGCACCGGAAATGAGGAAGAAAAAGGTGTCAAGTGCGTAACGTAACTCGGTTACTGTTGTTGTTAATTCCATAATAAGTTTCTCCAATCCCTTGAATTCTTAAAGTGCTTCTGCGTCCATTTCGCCCGTTCGGATACGCACCGCTTGGTTCAGGTCGTAGACAAAAATTTTACCGTCACCAATCTTTCCTGTTTGCGCAGCTTTTGTAATCGCTTCAACCACTCGCTCAACATTATCCGCGTGAGTAGCGATTTCAATTTTCACTTTTGGTAGGAAATCGACCTGATACTCAGCGCCGCGATACAGTTCCGTGTGGCCTTTTTGACGACCAAACCCTTTAACTTCTGATACCGTCATCCCTTCGATACCGACGTTAGCCAATGCTTCTCGCACATCGTCTAATTTAAACGGCTTAATAATGGCATTGATTATTTTCATTCAATTCTCTCCGAAGCTTTCATCCTGAAACACTTCTAATAATCCAATCTACGTGCCAAGTTTTTAAGTCATTGAATAATAAAAACTAACGTCAATTTACATATCTATAAACAAAAAGGGCGCACCATATCGGTGCGCCCTTTTCACAAATTTAAAGCAACAGAAGGAAAGTTACCCAAAACTGTGCACTAAATGTTCAAAAAGTCTTTCCATCGCTCGATAAGAATCATGAAGTCCTCTATTCCACAGCTTGCTGTACTTTCTGCATTGTAGAAATCGAATTCACTTTCCATCTCAACATCATGGTCATGGGCCAATGCGTTTTCTTGCACTAGGACTTCATCGCCCAGAATCATCAAGCTAATTTCTGTACCTGTTAGGTTATGCTCTTGAGAAGGCGCTGAAAATGACTGCTCAATTAACTTTTCAACCTGAGCAATCTTCATAGGATCTTTGCCAATTTCTTCTTGCAGCCAGCGCCCAACAATCTCATGCCCCATGCTGCATTTTACGTAGTACTCGCCCATTAACGTGTTACGGATGAATTCAAATTCCATCGAGATTGCCTTTTCGTATCAATTTGGTGCGGAGTATAGCGAATTGCGCCCATAAAAAAAGCACCTCGTTTGAGGTGCTTTTTAATTGTGCAGTTAAACTTATGCAGGCTCTTGGAAGATCACTTCATCCGCTTTCTTGGTGTACTGATCCATTTTATGGAAGTTCAAGTAGCGGTAAGTATCTGTAGCGGTTGCATCAATTTGCTTCGCATACTCCAAGTACTCTTCTTTAGTTGGAATCTTACCAAGGATTGCACCTACGGCAGCTAGTTCCGCAGACGACAGGTAAACATTCGCACCAGTACCTAGACGGTTCGGGAAGTTACGCGTTGAGGTAGACATCACTGTTGATTTGTCTGCAACACGCGCTTGGTTACCCATACACAGTGAACATCCTGGTGTTTCGATTCGAACCCCAGCACGGCCAAAGATACCGTAATAACCCTCTTCCGTTAGCTGATCCTTGTCCATCTTCGTTGGCGGAGCGATCCATAGACGAGTTGCAAGCTGTCCGTTGAACTTATCTAGCAGCTTACCAGCAGCGCGGAAGTGACCGATGTTCGTCATACAAGAACCGATGAACACTTCATCAATCGCTGTGCCTTGTACTTCAGACAACAAGCGAGCGTCATCCGGATCATTCGGTGCACATAGTACTGGCTCATTGATTTCAGCCATATCGATTTCAATCACATGTGCGTATTCAGCGTCTTTATCCGCTTGCATCAGCTCAGGATTTGCTAGCCACTCTTCCATCGCTGTAATACGACGTTCGATAGTACGGCGGTCACCGTAACCTTCAGAGATCATCCACTTCAGCATCACGATGTTAGAGTTTAGGTACTCTTCGATCGACTCTTGCGACAGTTTCACAGTACAACCTGCCGCCGAACGCTCAGCAGAAGCATCAGACAGCTCAAATGCTTGCTCAACAGTTAGCGTTTCTAGGCCTTCAATCTCAAGGATACGGCCAGAGAATTCGTTGATCTTGCCCGCTTTTTCTACCGTTAGTAGACCTTGCTGAATCGCGTAGTAAGGGATGGCATGAACAAGGTCACGTAGTGTGATACCCGGTTGCATTTCACCTTTAAAGCGAACCAAGATTGACTCAGGCATATCTAGTGGCATAACGCCTGTCGCAGCAGCAAAGGCAACCAAACCCGAACCTGCTGGGAATGAAATACCTAGCGGGAAACGAGTATGCGAGTCACCACCAGTACCGACTGTATCCGGCAGTAGCATACGGTTTAGCCATGAGTGGATAATACCGTCACCCGGGCGAAGAGATACGCCACCGCGGTTCATGATAAAGTCCGGAAGTGTGTGGTGCGTGTTTACGTCTACTGGTTTTGGATACGCAGAGGTGTGACAGAAAGACTGCATGACAAGGTCAGCAGAGAAGCCCAAACACGCCAAGTCTTTAAGTTCATCACGAGTCATAGGGCCGGTAGTATCTTGCGAGCCTACTGTCGTCATCTTCGGCTCACAGTAGGTACCAGGGCGAATGCCTTCTACGCCACACGCTTTACCAACCATTTTCTGTGCAAGCGTGTAACCCTTGCCAGAATCTGCGATTTCACCAGGTTTACGGAATACATCCGAAGGCTCAAGACCTAGCGATTGACGCGCTTTGTCTGTCAAACCACGACCGATGATCAATGGGATACGACCGCCAGCACGAACTTCATCAATCAGTACTTCCGTTTTCAGCGAGAACTCAGCTAAAACTTCACCTGTTTCGTGATTACAAACTTTACCTTCATATGGGTAAACATCGATAACATCGCCCATGTTGAGCTTAGTCACGTCGACTTCGATTGGTAGTGCGCCCGCATCTTCCATTGTGTTGAAGAAGATAGGTGCAATTTTACCACCAAGCACATAACCACCAGCACGTTTGTTTGGAACGTAAGGGATATCATCTCCCATGAACCAAAGTACTGAGTTGGTTGCAGATTTACGTGAAGAACCAGTACCAACAACATCACCAACGTAAACCAATTGGTGACCTTTTTCTTTCAATTCTTCAATTTGCTTGATCGGACCAATATTGCCCGGTTGATCAGGATTGATGCCTTCACGCTCGTTCTTCAGCATCGCAAGTGCGTGCACTGGGATATCAGGACGAGACCAAGCATCAGGTGCAGGTGAAAGGTCATCCGTGTTCGTTTCACCTGTTACTTTAAATACAGTTAGAGTGACTTTTTCTTCAAGCTTAGGCTTAGAAAGGAACCACTCAGCATCAGCCCATGACTGAAGTACTTTCTGTGCATGCGCATTGCCTGCTTTTGCTTTCTCTTCTACGTCATAGAAAGCATCAAACATCAGCAGTGTATGAGACAGCGCTTTTACTGCGATCTCTGCCAGTGCTTCATCATCCAATAGCTCAACTAGCGGCTCGATGTTGTAACCACCTTGCATAGTGCCTAGCAGTTCAGCCGCTTTTTCACGACTCACTAATGGTGATTTAACTTCACCTTTTGCTACTGCTGTTAGGAAACCCGCTTTTACATAAGCAGCTTCATCAACACCTGGAGGGATACGGTTTTCAAGTAGGTCAAGAATGAACTCTTCTTCACCTTGCGGGGGATTTTTCAGAAGTTCTACAAGTCCAGCAACTTGTTCTGCGTCTAGCGGTTTAGGAACAACTCCTTCAGCAGCACGCTCTTCGACGTGTTTACGGTAGGCTTCAAGCACGACTTTTTCCTCTCATTGCGGTTCCTCCTCTATTATTACTATTGTTAAAGTAAAGGAGTGAACATCCTTGGAAACTTGGCTCTCCATTGCCCTTGTTTTCATTCAATTATGATTGAGAAACAGCGCCGTAGAGGCCAAACTGTGGGCAAAATAATAGCAAATTTAACCTTAAATTAAAATCTTATCATTTTGACCAACATAGCAACTTACGACTAAAGTTCTGCTAATTTTGACCAAATATGCCAAGTTTTTGCTTTCTTATACCCGGTTAATTAAACGACGTTCCTACGATCAAATACACAGCATCCATATCCTGCTCAGTACGACCATAAGCCAACATAATTGGCCCGATTGGTGAGTCAACACCAAAGAAAATAGAGCCAGCATTGTAAAGTGGCGCTTCATTCAGCTTCAGATCATTATCTGACCACACTCCACCGTATTCCACTGATGCACCTAGGTAGACTGGCGCTTCAAATAGTCCAAAGTCATTGTCGAACCATTTGTATCGGTACACCAAGCTACTAAAAAACAGGTTCTGTCCAATCAAGCTATTTCTTGGGATACCAGATAGGTTTAAAAAGCCGCCTAACTCTCTCGGGTCAAGCGGAACCGATGAATTTTTACTTTCTACAAAGCTATATTCTGCATGTCCGACTAAAGTATGACGCTGATGACTGACCGCACCTTTGAATCGCGCGGAGATTTCATACACGGTATCTTCAATCATCTTTTCCGTGTCGAGTAGAGTGATACCTTCCGGACTCTTGTCATGGGATACGAAATATTCAAGATCGACCAGCAGTCCGCGAGTAGGAAATGCAAAATCATCAAGCGTATCGAGTCGATAGCTCGCAAATATACCTTTGCGCTCGAAGTCTAGCTGCCCTGCCGAGGCCAAGGTAGACAGCTCAATATCTCCTGTAGAGTAACGAGCACCAAGGCGCAACTCTTGCCATAACGTAGGTTGAATGCCAATCGCCAGTTCTGAAGCAAAGTCATTATAGGAAACGGGTAAGAAGTCGTTAACTGAGCTGAGGTCCGGGTTTTCAAACTCGCTAAAAGGTAAGTTTCTATCTTCACTGCTGTATCCAACACGGCCAGCAACAAAAAGCGTTTGGCTAGATAAAACAGGCGAATACAACTCAGCTTCTATCAGCTTATCCGTGCCCATTTCTACGTTGAACGCCAACTCTGCACCATGCGAGTTTAAATTAGTAAAATTGGTCGACATACCGATGCCGTATTGGCTATCCGTATCGAAGTCATCTTCAAGGAAAAATCGAAAGTTAACGTAATTCGGCCCCCACGACTTTTCGTTAACATCAAAAACCAACAATGTCTTACCATCAACATCTTCAAAGTGGTAAGTGATTAACTCAAAACGATCCAACGCATAGAGATTTTCAACGGCTTTTTCTATTTCAGCCGTTGGAATACGACGACCTGTTTTCAATTGAATACGGTTAGTAAGTAATACATCACTGTAGTGGGTGTTATTCACTATCACAATGTCATCAACAATGCGTTTATCACCGTAAACCAGCGTCTTACGTACCTCTTGCTTGTGATCAATGTACTTTTGGTATTCTGCGTTCGATAAACTTAGACCAAGCAGCTTATCTTCAAGCTGCTTGGTAATATCGTAGCCCGCTTGAAAAGCCCAAGGCATTTTGTCGAACTCGACCGTTTCCATGGTGCCCACATTGGGACGAATATAAATATCTTGTGGTTCAAGCTCGTCCACTTGCTGTTGCGTACTGCGACGGACTAGGTAATTAGAAAGTTGATCCGCTACAGTAAACAGCCCGGTAAACTCATCTTCGGTTTTGTAGTCGGTGCTAATATCGACAGCAATAACAACATCTGCCCCCATGGCGCGAGCCACATCGACAGGCATGTTATTAACAACGCCACCATCGACAAGCATATGGCCATTGAGCTTATAGGGAGGAAGCGCTCCTGGTACAGACATGCTAGCCATCATGGCGTCCACAAGGTAGCCATTGCCAAGAACCACTTCCTCTAGCGCAAGAATATCTGTCGCCACAGAGCGATAAGGAATGGCAAGATCATCAAAAGAATCGAATCGCCCTAAGTTCCCTGTAGTCTCACGCAATACGCGCAACATGTTCTGGCCTTGCACGACACCCGTTGGGGCACGAACCTCACCAAATCTTAAGCCGAGGTCAGTGTTAATTTGATAGCGGTCTTCATACTCTTTATCACGAACTCGGCGTTGACTACGGTCGACACGATCTCGATAACCACTGCTCCAATCGACGGTGTAGATAAAACTCTCGATTTCATCAGCACTCATCCCCGTGGCATAGAGACCACCCACATAGGCGCCCATACTGGTGCCCGTTACGATATCGACCGGGATCTGCATCTCTTCTAACGCTTTGAGGACGCCGATATGCGCAGCGCCTTTTGCTCCGCCACCGGCGAGCACAACTGCCACCTTTGGACGAGGCTCCACGTCATCCGTTTTTGCTAGAGAGTTTGCGAGGGAAACTGAAGGAGTGGTGATCAAAAAGGCACTAACCCAAAGCGCGAAATGGCGAGTCGACGGGCTTGATAACAGCTTTTTGAACATTCACTTCTTCCTTTGTTGAATTTCTTATCAAGTAGGGCGTGCTAGCAGCACCGCACTAACACGCCCTAATATGTACTAAGAATTGACCAGAGAGACAAGCTAATGTTGTTGATTTGGCGATGCTACCAATCAAATAAGCTGTTAAGCCAGTTTGATTTCTTCTCACACTGCTGCTTTATTTGACCCGTTTTATCCCAAACTGGCAGTTTATAATCACTACGACAGTTCATTTCTAAACCACCATCTGATGTCGGCTTAAATCCTAACGTGGTGATCTCTCTTGGCCATGGAAGCTCTAAACGCTCAGGAATGCGTTGCTTCAAATACTCTGCGTACACTCGTAATGCACCGCTCGATCCCGTTAGATGAACCGGTTTGTTATCGTCGCGGCCTAGCCAAATTGTCGTCACTTCACGGCCATCAACACCGACAAACCAGCTATCGCGGTTATCGTTACTGGTACCCGTTTTTCCTGCCAGTGCAGCCCAACCAAACTGGCTTTGTAAGAAGCGGCCTGTACCTTGAGCAACCCCCTGTTTCATCGCGTAGGTCGTTAGCCATGCTGCTTGCTCATCCACGGCTCTTGATGAACGAGGCAAGGATTGATACAGCACATTACCTTCCATATCCATCACTGAACGCAGAGCGGTCAGTTTCGCACGTTTGCCTGAGTTCGTCAGTGTCTGATACATCTGCGCGACTTCAAACGGCGTCAAAGAAAACGAGCCCAAAAACATCGAAGGCACTGGGCGGATTTCGTCTTTGTTGACGCCCAAACGTTCTAAAGTATCGGATACTTCTGGGATACCAAGCGCCATGCCTAAGCGCACAGTTGGCACGTTGAGCGACTTCGCTAAAGCAATATAGAGTGGCACATCACCACGGTATTTTCGGTCGTAGTTACGCGGTGTCCATACATTACCTTTACTGCTTTTCAGGCTTAGCGGCGTGTCGTGCAGCGTCGTGCCTAGGTTATATTTTTCCGGTTGTTCTAGAGCCGTCAAGTAAATCGCTGGTTTAACTAGAGAACCAATTGGACGACTGGCATTGAGCGCGCGGTTAAAACCTTCATAACCAACACGTTTACCGCCAACCATGGCACGGATTTCACCACTATGACGATCAACCGCAACTGCAGCGGCTTCTAATTCTTTACCGCCTCGTTTAGCTAGCTCCGGGATCTTTTTCGCGATGGCTTGCTCCATTTTGCTTTGCGATACCGGATCCAGAGACGTAAACACGCGCAGTCCGGTTTCCGCTTTAAATCGCTCCCCCACTTTTTCTTTCAATTCAATGCTCAATTGCTGGAAATAAGCGGGCTGACGGCTCGCGATACGTGGTTTGCTCTGCGTATCAAGCGAACGACTGACGGCTTGCTCATACTGCTCAGATGTCAGCATGTTTTGCTGCATCAACAAACGTAATACAAGATCGCGGCGCTCTTTCGTGCGCTCGGGGTAACGAATTGGATTGTAGTAAGACGGTCCTTTTACCATCCCAACTAACATCGCCAGTTGATCGATTCGCAGCTCTTGGATCGGTTGTCCAAAGTAATAACGCGATGCCAAGCCAAACCCGTGGATCGCTTCACCACCGCTTTGCCCTAGATACACTTCGTTAAGGTAGGCTTCCAAAATACGATCTTTGCTGTAACGGTAATCCAAAATTAACGCGATATACGCTTCTCTAACTTTGCGCCACAGCGTTTTATCACGGGTCAAAAACAGGTTTTTCGCCAACTGCTGAGTTAGCGTACTACCACCTTGAACAGTACGACCCGCTTTAATGTTTGCAACCATTGCTCGTGCAATCGCGAGTGGAGACACCCCATCGTGTTGATAAAAATCCCGGTCTTCGGTCGCAAGCAGTGCATCAACTAAAATTTCTGGGAACTGATCACGACGCAAGAACAGACGCTGCTCATCTTGATCTTTCTCCAGCATACCCAACATCTTAGGCTCTAAGCGTAAGTAACCAAGATCGCCTCGGGACTCTAAAGACTGAATACGCTGTAAGCCAGAATCTGAAAAATGGAGCATCACGTGACGATCCGGTTCAGGACCATCGGCAAATTCAAATGGACGACGGATCAGCTCAATACGAGTGGAAGAAGAAGAGTACTCACCAGGATAGCGAGGCTGACTTACCTTACGGTAATTCAGTACATCCAGCTCGTTACGAAGTTCTTGAATGGTGATATTTTCACCCGGATTTAAGTTCAAGATGCGAGCATAAACCACCGTTGGCAGTTCAAACAGCTGGCCTTCAAAGCGTTCTTTCACCACACTATCTAAGTAAATCCCAACAAACAGCAAAACAGCGGCAAGCGCAACACCGGCTTTCCAGCTAAATGACCACAAAACTTTCAGCCACGAACGTTTCTCGTTAGCCGGCTTTTTACTCGGTGTGCGTCGAGTCTGTTTTGTCGTTCCTTTATTGGTTGTACTTTTCTTCGCTGGCGCTTTTTTCGCGCTAGGCTTCTTGCTGTTAGTCATTATTCAATTGTCTTTTTGTTTTCGTAGTTGCTACATGATTGGCAGGATCATCTGGCCAAACGTGTTTTGGGTAGCGCCCTTTCATCTCTTTTTGAACGTCTTTATAGCTTCCGTTCCAGAAAGCCGCCAAGTCAGACGTCACTTGCAGCGGACGTTGTGCCGGCGAAAGCAGTTCAAGCACCAAACGCTTACGACCAAGTGCTACCGTAGGAGAGCCACTCTCACCAAATACCTCTTGCATACGCACCGATAGTTTCGGCTCATGGCCATACTGGTAACGGATACGCTTCTTTGAACCTGTCGGCAGTTGGTAATGCTCTGGTAACCATTCATCCAGCTGTTGATTGAGTGGCCAACCTAATCGAGCGTTCAGCGCTTCGACCAAGTTTATCTTGCTCAAATCGTTAACCGAACTGACGGACGTCATGTACGGCTCTAACCACTCTTCTAATGAATCCAACAAACTGGCTTCATCAAACATTGGCCATGATTGCTCGGGTAACCATTCCACCGCACAACGAACCCGAGCCAACAAGCTCTCCGCTGCCGGTGTCCAGTTTAGACTCTGTAAGCCCTGGCGGCGGACATACGTGAGTAAAGCTTGTGTCATTTTTTCTTTGCCAGGGCTTGGCAAAGGCTCGCGTTCAACCACCAGCTGACCGAGTTTTGTTTGTCGCTCAGCCATTAGACGCCCTCTTTTTTCATCCCAGTCTACAACTTCTTCAGACGAAAATAGCGCTTCAAAGGTCGCTCGCAATATATTGACATCCAATTCACATGCCGAATGAATTTGACTGGAGTTAGAATGAGAACGCATTAAGTCAACGGCAACCAAATACTCACAGCCACCTAGCATGTCTTCCTGACGACATTCTGCACCATGACCATTAGCCAAAGTAAATCGCCCAAATTGATTTGTGCGCTGCTGCGCAATGCGATCTGGAAATGCCAAACTTAACACCAGCGGTAATGCTTCTTCATCCACGCCTTTCAGGTCAAATACCGTATCCAATTTGTACGCCAGAGATTGAGCACGCTTGAACAACAGCGACTTTTTTGGATGAGTACCAACAAGCCAACGATGCAAGCTATGAGCGATATTGGTAACGTTTCTCTCTGGCTCTTCAATCAGTGCGACCGCCGCCAAAGCAGCATTTAACATCTTATCACTGTAAGATTGCGCTTTAATTAGCATCGCAGCCGCACGAGGCTCAACGCCTAGTTCATGCGCCTGTTTTCCTTCGGACGTTAATTGCCCTTTTTCCGTCAGTAGTCCCAATGACACCAATAGCTGCTTCGCTTGTTCCAATGACGCATTAGCGGGAACATCAAGCCACTTGAGATCGTGGATATCACTCGCTCCCCAAAAGGCCAGCTCCATGACTAAGCTCGATAGATCGGAATGCAAAATTTCGGGTTGAGAAACCTGCGGCTGTTGCTTGAACTGGCTTTCAGAATAGAGGCGAACACAAATGCCCTCTTCTATTCGTCCCGCTCGTCCTGCACGCTGAATCGCTGAAGACTGTGCAATGCGTGTTTGCTCTAAGCGTGTTAAACCGTTTTTCAAATCAAACCGGGCAATACGCTCTAACCCAGAATCAACCACAAGGCGAATGCCTTCAATCGTCAGTGAAGTTTCTGCGATGTTGGTCGCGAGTACGACTTTACGCTTGCCGTGTTCTGCCGGCGTGATGGCTTTTTGTTGCTCAGTAAAGCTCAGTTGCCCATAAAGCGGACACACTTCAATATCATCCGCCAAATGAGATAAACGTTCTTCGACTTGTTTAATGGCCCCAACGCCCGGTAGGAAAGCCAACAAAGAGCCGGACTCTTTGTTCATAAGACTTTCTATTGTTTTTGCCATACTCGTAGGTAAATGATCATTCACACCTAACGGTTGGTAACGCATTTCTACGTCGAAACTGCGTCCTTCTGATTCAATGTAACTGGCTTCCGGCAACAACGACTGTAAGGCTTGTTGATCAAGCGTTGCCGACATTACCACCAGCTTGAGATCGTCTCGCAATGCCTCTTGAACTTCTAAACTGAATGCCAAAGCGGTATCGGCATGAATGCTGCGTTCATGAAACTCATCAAAGATCAGCAGATCAACACCATCCAGTTCAGGGTCAGTTTGAATCATCCGAGTCATGATCCCTTCAGTCACGATCTCCAACTGCGTTGCAGAACTTACCTTTGCCTCGCCACGAACTCGATAACCCACGCGTTGACCAACTTGTTCTCCCAATTGCTCAGCAAGATAACGGGCAATGTTACGCGCCGCGAGTCGTCTTGGTTCAAGCATGATGATTTTTCCAACAACCGAATGGTTTAAGAGGAGCTGCAAAGGGAAGTAAGTCGACTTACCGGCACCAGGCGCCGCTTTTAAGATCACTTGATGTTGATTTTTGACCGCCGTCAGCAACTCAGGCATCACGGCTTCAATCGGCAATTGTGACAAAGGAAATACCTTATGGTGTAATGATGGCAACATTGTACATAAAAAAATTTTTGTCTAAATAAGCAAATGCATTTCACACCCGCTTTAGAGTCCGCCACTCTACTCAAACGCTATAAACGCTTTCTTGCCGATATCGAACTCGATACCGGTGAAATTCGTACTATCCACTGCGCAAACACTGGCGCTATGACAGGTTGTGCGACACCGGGAAACAAAGTTTGGTTTTCCACTTCCGACAACCCGAAACGAAAATACCCCAATAGTTGGGAGTTGAGTGAAACCGAACAAGGCCACCGCATTTGTATCAATACCGCGCGCGCCAACCAATTAGCCGTTGAGGCTATTGAAAATAATGTCATTTCAGAGCTTTGTGGTTATGACACACTTCAAACTGAGGTGAAATACGGTAATGAAAATAGCCGAATTGATATCTTGCTCAGCGCAGACAACAAGCCAAAGTGCTATATAGAAGTGAAAAGCGTCACTCTTCTTGATGAGACCGACTCTACTGGACAAGGATACTTCCCAGATGCGGTCACGACTCGGGGACAAAAGCACCTGAGAGAGCTCACAGAAATGGCACAAAATGGAAGTAGAGCCATACTTTTATTCACTGTTTTACATTCAGGTATTGAAAAAGTATCCGCGGCGCACCATATAGACGCGAAATATTCACTATTACTCAAACAAGCACAAGACGCTGGAGTGGAAGTTCTCTGCTACAAAGCTGAACTGAGCGATACTGGAATGAAGCTGATTTCCGCTATTGATTTTATCAATTAAGAGAAAAAATGATGTCGTCTTCACATTGACGATAACTTTGCGATTCAGTATTTGCTTGCACCGCCTCTTTTTGCTATAGATACCCGCCTTAAATTGACTGCGTAGCAGTTGACTAGGTGTAAGTAGGAGATGCTGTATGCCAGAATCAAAGAAGAAAACGATAGGCATCCTAGCCATTGCCGGCGTGGAGCCATATCAGGAAAAACCTGGTGAAGAGTACATGTCACCAGAGCAGGTTGAACACTTTACGAAAATCTTAACAGCTTGGCGCGACCAGCTGAGAGCTGAAGTGGATCGTACCGTTCACCACATGCAGGACGAAGCAGCAAACTTCCCAGATCCAGTTGACCGCGCCTCTCAAGAGGAAGAGTTCAGCCTAGAACTGCGTAACCGCGACCGCGAACGCCGTTTGATCAAGAAGATTGAAAAGACTTTGGATAAAATCAAAGAAGACGATTTTGGCTTCTGTGAGTCTTGTGGCGTAGAGATTGGCGTTCGCCGTCTTGAAGCACGTCCAACCGCTGACCTATGTATTGACTGTAAAACACTTGCAGAAATCAAAGAGAAGCAAATGCAAGGTTAATCAACCAAGCATTATGATTATTGAAGGGAGCTCAGGCTCCCTTTTTGTTTTGACTACCTTTGCATCCCATTTGTTTACTAAATTCGAGATACACGCATGACACGCTATGTAGGTCGATTCGCCCCATCTCCTTCTGGTCCTTTACATTTTGGTTCACTGATTGCCGCTCTTGGCAGCTATTTTCAAGCGAAAGCACACAACGGAACCTGGTTAGTACGTATTGAGGACTTGGACCCACCAAGAGAAATGCCAGGTGCGGCGCAACTTATCCTAGATGCGCTCAAAGCCTATCAGCTGCATTGGGATGGAGAGGTGGTATACCAGAGTGAACGTCATGACCTTTACCAAGCCCAAATAAACACATGGCTCGAAAATGGTGAGGCCTATTATTGCCAATGTACTCGAAAGCAAATTAAAGAGCATGGCGGGTTTTATCCTGGCACTTGCCGCGATAAAAACTTGAAAGACGGCGCGATTCGCCTAAAAATGACCAAGCCTGTCGCTCATTTCTTCGATCAGAAGCGTGGAACAATTAAGATTCCAGAGCAACTCGTTAATGAAGATTTCATTATTAAACGTCGAGATGGATTATTTGCTTATAATCTTGCGGTAGTATTGGACGACATCGACCAAGGCGTCACCGAAGTCGTGCGTGGTGCAGACTTAATCGAGCCAACAGGGCGTCAAATCAGTCTGTACCAGATACTTGGGCAGCCTGAAGTCAGCTACTTGCATTTACCATTGGCGATGGACAACAACGGCAATAAACTGTCGAAACAAAATCACGCGACGGCTATTGATATAGAGACACCAAAGCCTACTCTATTACGCGCCATGACATTTTTGGGCTTCGAGATACCGGAAGCCATAAAAGCGGCCAACATAGAAGAGATTCTTCGTTGGGGCTGCGAAAACTGGCGCTTGGAACAGCTTCCAACAGAGATCGAGATCACACCGTGATTCTCAAATGGCATTGTGTAGGCTATCATTAGCCGCAAATTAGGCCCTAGAGGCGCAAAAACTAACCAAAGCAAGATTGGACTAAACCCAGTTATTGCCAGATGCACATGAATACAAACGACTATACACCAAGCGAACCTGCCACTATTCCAGAGCTCGCTCTCAATGTAATAACTCGTGAAGAGCACAACATTTCGCGTAAGCAGATCAGTGATAATGCACTGAAGGTACTGTACCGCCTAAATGGTGCTGGTTTCGATGCTTTTCTTGTGGGTGGCGGGGTTCGAGACTTACTGCTTGGACAGAAACCAAAAGATTTTGACATTGCGACCAACGCAACGCCGGAACAGATCAAACAGCTATTTCGTAACTGCCGTTTGATTGGTCGCCGCTTCCGCTTGGCTCATATTATGTTTGGCCGAGATATCATTGAGGTTGCGACATTCCGCGGTCACCACCAAGAGCAAAAGAATAAGAGCATCTCTCAGCAATCGAAAGAAGGAATGCTGCTGCGTGACAATGTCTACGGCACCATCGATGAAGATGCTGAGCGCCGTGATTTCACGATTAACTCGATGTACTACAACATCGCAGACTACTCGATTCACGACTACGCACGTGGTATTGAAGATTTAGAAGATCGCCTAATTCGACTGATTGGTGATCCAGAAACACGCTACCGTGAAGACCCAGTGCGCATGCTGCGTGCGGTTCGTTTCGCGGTAAAACTAGACTTTGATATTGAAGAAGACACCGCAGCGCCAATCGAACACATGGCACCGTTGCTCGGTGACATTCCGTCAGCGCGTCTTTTTGAAGAGTCACTCAAATTATTGCAATCCGGTCATGGCTTAGAAACCTACCACCTACTGCGTGAGTACAACCTATTCCAGCAACTATTCCCGACGATTGCAGCGCACTTTACAGAAGATTACTCCTCTCACACTGAGCAGATGTTGGATCTTGTCCTAGATTCTACCGACATGCGCATCGAAGATGGGAAACGCATCAATCCAGCATTTATGTTTGCTGCAATGCTGTGGTACCCACTGTGTGCGAAAGCCGATGAGCTGATGGAAGAGCGCAACCTAGGCCATTACGACGCCATTATGGAAGCGAGTAACATCATTCTTGATGAACAAGTTCGTACAATTGCCATTCCAAGACGCCATACCGCAACCATTCGCGAGATTTGGCAGTTACAGCTTCGTCTTCCACGACGCAACGGTAAACGTGCATTCCGCCTGATGGAGCTCAATAAATTTAGAGCTGGCTTTGATTTTCTTGAAATGCGCGGTGAAATTGAAGGTGGTGACACTCAGAAGCTTGCCAAGTGGTGGGAAACTTTCCAAAATGCAGGCCGAGAAATGCGTCAAGCAATGGCTGCCGACCTAGACGGTCAATCACCGAAGAGTGGTCAGCGCCGCCGTAAAACCTATCGCAAGAAAAAGAGTAAGCCTAAGTCATGATCACAGCGTACATTGCGGTAGGCAGTAACTTGGCTGATCCTGTCAGCCAAGCGAAGCAAGCGATTGAAGCGTTAAAAACGCTGCCTAAATCAGAATTTGTTCAGGCTTCTTCGCTATACAGCAGCACGCCAATGGGACCACAAAACCAACCGGATTACATTAATGCGGTTGTGTCGATTAACACCAGTTTGACGCCTCTTGAATTGCTCGATTGCACACAAGCCATTGAGCAAGAACAAGGGCGTGTCCGTAAAGACGAACGTTGGGGACCAAGAACCTTGGACCTCGACATTGTTCTTTATGGCAATGAGGTGATTAATTCCGAGAGGCTGATCGTTCCTCATTATGGAATGAAAGAGCGTGAATTCGTACTCTACCCTCTTGCGGAAATTGCACCAAGTTTACAACTCCCCGATGGGACCGAGGTCTCTGAACTACTGGAACAAGTAGATAGAAACGGCCTCAGTATCTGGCAGTCATAGCCAACTCCTAGTAAGGATAAAACCATGAAAAAAATGACCATCAACGACCTAATCAAGTGGAAGCAAGAAGGTCGTAAATTTGCTACTTCAACCGCTTATGATGCGAGCTTTGCCCAACTGTTTGAAAGCCAAGAAATGCCAGTACTTCTTGTTGGTGATTCTCTAGGTATGGTTTTGCAAGGTCACAACGATACTCTGCCAGTAACGGTCGATGATATCGCTTACCATACTCGTTGCGTACGCGCAGGTAGCCCAAATTGTTTGTTGATGGCTGACATGCCATTCATGAGCTACACCACGCCAGAGCAAGCTTGCGAAAATGCGGCTACACTGATGCGTGCGGGTGCCAATATGGTGAAAATTGAAGGTGGTGACTGGCTAGTCGACACTGTAAAAATGCTCACTGAACGCTCGGTTCCAGTTTGTGCTCACCTTGGTTTAACTCCTCAAGCCGTGAATATTTTTGGTGGTTACAAAGTTCAAGGTCGCGATCAAGAAAAAGCGGACCGCATGGTGAAAGATGCGTTAGCACTGCAAGAAGCAGGCGCTCAAATCGTCTTACTAGAGTGCGTGCCTGCTGAGCTTGCTGAGCGTATTACGCAAGTGCTCGACGTGCCTGTTATCGGTATTGGAGCTGGTAACGTGACAGATGGTCAAATTCTCGTGATGCATGATATGTTCGGTATCTCTGCCAACTACATGCCGAAATTCTCCAAAAACTTTCTTGCTGAAACAGGTGATATGCGCAAAGCCGTTGCTAAATACATTGAAGATGTAGCCAACGGTGTATTCCCAGACGACGCTCATACCATTGCCTAGAGGATAAATGCATGCAAACTTTTGCGGAAATCTCAGCAGTTCGTGAACACCTTAAAACCTTTAAACGTGAAGGTCGTAAAATTGCGTTTGTCCCAACCATGGGCAACCTTCACGAAGGTCACTTAACTTTAGTGCGTAAAGCACGCGAATACGCTGATATCGTTGTCGTAAGCATCTTTGTTAATCCGATGCAGTTTGATCGTGCAGACGATTTAAATAATTACCCACGTACGCTAGAGGAAGACTTAAGCAAGTTAACCTCTGAAGGGGTCGATGTGGTATTTACGCCGACACCAGAAGTTATCTATCCTGAAGGGCTTGATAAACAAACGTTTGTTGATGTTCCGGGTCTATCGACTATTTTAGAAGGGGCTTCACGCCCTGGTCATTTCCGTGGCGTCACAACCATCGTAAACAAGCTATTTAACATCGTTCAGCCAGATGTGGCCTGTTTTGGTGAGAAAGATTTTCAACAACTTGCTGTTATCCGCAAGATGGTTGTCGATCTTGCGATGGACATTGAAATCATTGGTGTACCAACCGTACGTGAAATGGACGGTTTAGCTATGAGCTCTCGCAATGGCTTACTCACGCTGGATGAGCGCCAGCGTGCGCCAGTACTTGCTCGTACAATGCGTTGGATCAGCAGTGCCATTCGTGGCGGCCGTGATGACTACGCATCGATCATCGAAGATGCGAGCGACCAACTGCGAGCTGCAGGTTTGCACCCTGATGAGATCTTCATTCGTGATGCTCGTACATTACAAGTGATCACGCCAGAAACGACACAAGCCGTCATTCTGATGTCTGCGTTCTTAGGCAAAGCTCGTCTTATCGATAACCAAACGGTAGATATGGTTGTCGAAGCGAAGGAAGAAGCAGAGTCTAGTAATACAAACTCAGAGAGCGCAGAGTAAGCTCTGAGCCATCAAGACGTAAAAAGGTCGACTCTTAGTCGACCTTTTTTATTTTCTACGTATAGACGCAATCTAATCCTTCAGGACGTGTTTTAAACCGCTTGTGCAGCCACATCCACGCTGGAATATCACGTTTTATCATTTTCTCGAGTTCTTGATTCAAGATACTTGCCGCTTTAATCGCATTACGCCTCTCGAAACGCTCACTGATATCTTTTCCAATATACAACGTGTAATGGTGATTCTTGCTCACTGTGACGCCAGATATGACCGCACACTTTGTTGCGTCTATAAGCACACTAGAGCCCACGGTACTCGCGGCTTGTTCAACAGCAAAGAACGGCGCAAAAACAGAATGGCTGACGCCATAATCATGGTCGGGCAAATACCACAGTCGATGACCATTTTTCAGTACTTTGAGCATTGATTTCACGTCTTTTCGATCAATCATTTGATGCCCAAAACGAGTTCGACCTCGATGTTGAATAAACTCATAAGCAGGATTCGAATTTGGGCGATAAACGCCATAACCTTTGGCAAACTGGCTAAAAATACGAGCGGTTATCTCCAAGTTTAAATGGTGACTGCACACCACCAACACACCACGCCCATTCTTTTCCTCAGCGAGTAAACGATCTTTCCCAACAATAGAGGTTATCCGACGTATCCGCCAATCTGGCCAAAACCAGGCGATCCCCGTTTCGATGATCGCCATTCCCGTATATTGAAAGTTTTTTCGTACTACGTCCTTACATTGCCAATCCGTAAAATCAGGGAAACACAGCTGGAGATTACGCAGAGCGATCTTGTGTCGGCGCTTCATTACATGCATCGCAACACAGCCGATACTTCTACCTAAGATTCGCAATACTATGTATGGCAGTACATTAACAAGAATCGCTAAAGATCCAAATGCCAGCCATACAGACCAATATTTGGGCTTAAGTAACTGATAGGAGAAAGGCGGCGGCGGGACAATATTCATAGGATCACTCATTTATTACAAATGATTGAAACCTATCATGATAAAAACTGAAAGATTGTATGGGTATGTATTGTTATGCATGCCAAAGAGCAGCATGATTCGCTGCTCTTTGTTGTGTGGGAGAGTCTTAGCTTCTTAGCCCAATACCTTTCGTTACTAAGTAATGAGCAACGGCATACAGCGCTATCACAAACACCGCAAGCACACTGAATGAGGTGACAATACCCACATCCGATACGCCTAAAAAACCATAACGGAACGCATTCACCATGTAGACGATTGGGTTAATCTTAGAGACACCTTGCCAAAATTCAGGCAGTAAGCTGATGGAATAAAAAACACCACCCAAGTAGGTTAACGGGGTCAACACAAATGTAGGAATGATCGAAATATCATCAAACGTTTTTGCATAGACCGCATTGATCAACCCGCCTAGAGCAAATACAACGGATGTCATGAAGACGGTCGCAACAATAATGCCCCAGTGTTCAACCTGCAGATCCACAAACAATAGAGACACACAGGTAACAATAGCGCCTACTAACAAACCTCGAGTCACACCGCCCATTACGTATCCAGCAATAATCACGTAATTTGGCACTGGTGCCACCAGCAGCTCTTCAATGTTCTTCTGTAGTTTTGCACTAAAGAACGAAGACGCCACATTCGAGTATGAATTGGTGATCACCGACATCATGATCAAACCTGGAACTATGTACTCCATGTAGCTAAAGCCGCTCATCTCACCGATTCGAGAGCCAATAAGATTACCGAAAATGATGAAATACAGTGTCATTGTGATTGCAGGCGGAACTAAAGTTTGCACCCAAATACGCGTAAAACGGGTGATCTCTTTGCTCAGCAAGCTACGAAATGCCGTCCAATATAAACCGTACATTTACTTACTCCCTTCTCTTACAATGCTGACAAACAACTCTTCCAGTCGGTTGGCTTTGTTACGCATTGAAAGAACTTTAATACCATGCTCTGTTAACTGACTGAACACTGAATTCAATCCTTGGCTTTTATCTAGCTCTATCTCTAAAGAGCCATCAACAATACTTTGTCGATTGACGCCTTCAAGCTCAGGCACCTCGCCTTCAGATTCAATGTCTAGGATAAATGTCTCGACGCTTAACTTACCTAGCAACGCCTTCATGGTGGTGTTTTCGATCAACTCACCTCGGTTAATAATGCCGATATTTCGACACAGCATCTCCGCTTCTTCTAGGTAGTGCGTCGTCAAAATAATCGTAATCCCTTGCTCTTGGTTGATCTCTTTCAGAAATTCCCACATTGAGCGGCGTAGTTCAATGTCCACCCCAGCCGTTGGTTCATCCAAAATGAGCAACTGCGGCTCGTGCATCAAAGCTCGGGCGATCATCAAACGGCGCTTCATCCCGCCAGATAAATTACGGGCACGCTCTTTACGTTTTTCCCATAAATCGAGTTTTTTCAGGTACTTTTCAGCTCGTTCTTTGGCTAATACTTTAGACACACCGTAATAGCCCGCTTGCTGCATCACGATTTGTTCAACAGTTTCAAACTGATTGAAGTTGAACTCTTGTGGCACCAAGCCTAAATTCTGTTTGGCCAACTCAAGGTCGGTATCAATGTCATAACCGAAAACTTTCGTCGTCCCAGAAGTTTTGTTCACTAAGGAGGAGATGATGCCAATCGTGGTCGATTTTCCTGCACCATTGGGACCCAGAAGCGCGTAGAAGTCACCCTTTTTCACTTGGAGACTAATACCTTTTAACGCCTCAAAGCCACCTGCATACGTCTTGCGCAGCTGTTCAATTTCTAATGCGTACATAAGGTCGTGATTGCCGTTTGTTTGTGATTACTAATACCGACTCGATGTTTATCAGCGGTTTACTACGAAATCGCCTTGGGTATTGTACTGGAGGTCCATCAGTTTATCGTTGAATAACGATGATTACAATTAAACCTTTCGATAATATTGGAAATATAGTCCTTATCAACGTAAAGGTTATCTGCAAGTAAGGCAAAAGTTAGGGAACAAAAAACGCAACAAAGTGCTGTTGCGTTTTTAACGATCAGAGTGATTACGCCGTTATACGCTGATACTGGTCCGCCTCGACATGTGCTACCGCCGCATTTAATGCTTCATAACGGAATTGGTACATATTGTCATTCGGGACAAGATCAATAACGTGGAACTTTTCTAGCTGTTCTCGCGTGCGCTCATTTGGACACAACAAATACACGGCACAATTAGCATCGAGCGCATCTTTAATCGCGTTTTCTAACGCTAAACCGACAGTAACATCAATCATAGGTACATCGGTAAGATCGAGAATCATCACATCATAATCCGAAATACTGGAGTGCTGGCGTGAAATTGCCTTAGAAACACTGAAGATCATTGGGCCCGAAAGATAAAAGAACAGTACTTTGCCATTGGCGCGATCAAGCAAGCCACGCTCGCTGTCAGTTAGCGGCACATCGTCTTCATCCGCGTCGCTGATCGCTTTCACTTGTCTCGCCTGCTCTCGGCTCAGACGCTCAATGATAATAATGTTGGAAATAAAGACGCCCAAGCCCACGGCAACGATAAGATCAACGAACACTGTGAGCAACATAACGCCATACATTACCGCCATTCCGGAAAAGCTAACCTTGTGTGCTCGTTGAATAAAACTCCAATCCAAAATGTTAAAGCCGACATATACTGCAATGCCAGCCAACACAGCCATTGGGATCGGCTCCGTTAATCCACCAGCAACCAATACGACCAATGCAAGCATAAGTGCACGAATCACACCGGACAATGGCGAACGAGCCCCAACTTGAATGTTAGTCACCGTGCCCATCGTTGCGCCCGCGCCAGGTAGTGCACCGAACAAGCCTGAGATCATGTTGGCAAGACCTTGGCCTCGCAGTTCTTTGTCTGAGTCGTGCTCTTTACGAGTCAAGGAGTCACCGATAACCGCCGTCAACAAAGTATCGATACAACCTAAGGTGCCGAGCACCAACGCATCAATAACCATCTCAACAAACATATCTGGATCAATATGAGGTGCAACGAGAGAAGGCAATCCAGCCGGGATTTCACCGATACGACGAATGTCTTCCGTATCGAAGAGCATCACAGACAACAAAGTCACCGCAACCAACGCCACGAGTTGCGCTGGTACATATTTTCGATACTGCTTAGGGAAGAAAAAGAGAATCCCCAAAGTTAGTAGACCTAAAAACAGTTCACTGAACTTAAGGTTAGAAATGGTCTCCGGCAAAGCAGATAATGTTCCGAGCACTCCTCCAGAAGGCGCGGCATGCCCCATCAAAGGTGATAGCTGCAAAATGATAAGAATCACGCCAATCCCTGACATAAAGCCCGAAATCACGCTATAAGGCATCAAGGTAACGTATTTACCCAGTTTTAACGTCCCTAATAGGATTTGGAACGCGCCAGCCATCATAACAACCGTGAAGGTCATGGCCATGCCCGTTTCTGGATACTTCGCCATCATACTGGTTAACACAGCGGTCATGATTACCGTCATTGGCCCTGTTGGTTCTGATATTAACGTATTAGAACCACCAAACAACGAAGCAAACAAACCGACCATTATTGCGCCCCAGAGGCCTGCTTCTGCCCCTGCACCGGATGCAACACCGAACGCTAACGCCAAAGGAAGAGAGATAATCGCCGTGGTTACCCCGCCAAATACATCCCCTTTGAAATTAATATCTTCAAAACGACTACCGAACACTGCTGATTTCCCTGCATTCAATTTTAAAAAGTAAAATGTCATTACTTTAACGAGCCAGGCGAAAATTTAAACCATAAATAGATTAAGGCTAAATTCACACCACAAATAATTAGGCCTAATTTTACGTTTTTATTGATGAAAACTAGTCAGATGAGTCCTGTCTGACGAATATTTAACGGGATCGAAATTGTAACATTGTGTATAGTTACAACACTGATCGCTTGCATGTTCATATAAGCGGCAGCGCTTTTGTCTTTTAAGGGAAGTAGTTTGCAAGATGCCGGAAATTAAACAGTTATTTGAAAACAATTCAAAATGGTCTCAAGAGATCAAATCTGATCGACCTGAATACTTCGCAAAACTCGCAGAGGGTCAAAAGCCCGATTTTCTTTGGATTGGCTGTTCTGATAGCCGTGTCCCTGCCGAGCGACTAACCGGACTATACTCGGGTGAACTATTCGTTCATCGGAATGTTGCAAACCAAGTCATCCATACTGATCTCAACTGTCTGTCCGTCGTTCAATACGCCGTAGACGTTCTTAAGGTTAAGCACATCATTGTCTGTGGACACTATGGCTGTGGTGGCGTAAACGCTGCCATTGATAACCCTAAGCTAGGTCTTATTAATAATTGGCTGTTACATATCAGAGATATCTATTTCAAACACCGCACTTACCTAGATCAAATGCCGCAGCAAGATCGAGCGGATAAACTAGGCGAGCTTAATGTCGCAGAGCAAGTGTACAACTTGGGTAACTCAACCATCCTGCAAAACGCTTGGGAGCGTGGGCAAGATGTTGAAATTCATGGCGTGGTATACGGCATTGAAGATGGTCGTTTAGAGTACTTAGGCATTCGTTCTAACTCTAAGGAAACCGTAGAAGCGTCTTATCAGAAAGCCCTTTCGACGATTCTAAATACAGACAATAAGCTGCTTTGTCGCTAAGCTACATCTAAAAGTTGAACAAAAAACGCCCATCTGAGATGGGCGTTTTTTTGTATTTTTAATGCTGCTCTCAATGATTATTCTTGAGGTACAACTTTACCGATGTATGGTAAGTGGCGGTATTTCTGCGCGTAATCAATACCCACACCAACGACAAACTCATCTGGGATTTCGAAACCAATCCAATCCACAGGAACATTCACTTCACGACGAGATGGTTTATCTAGGAGCGTACAAATCGCGATAGACTTCGGCTCACGCAGCGATAAGATCTCACGGATTTTATTTAGTGTGTTACCTGTATCAATGATGTCTTCAACAAGCAAAATGTCTTTGCCTTTGATGTCATCATCCAAATCTTTCAAGATACGAACGTCACGTGAACTTTCCATTGTGTTGCCGTAGCTTGACGCTGTCATAAAATCAACTTGGTGAGTCAGTTCGATAGCACGTGCCAAGTCTGCCATAAATACAAATGAGCCACGCAATAAGCCTACCAACACAAGATCTTCACTACCTTGATAACGCTCTGTAATTTGTTTGCCTAATTCACGAACTCGTTCCTGAACTTCTTGCTCAGAAATCATGACTTCTATTGTATGTTTCATACTGTGCTCAATCTAATTTGTGGGTTGAGGTAAGTCGCACGCAAACGATCACCTAATCTTACGGCGTGTAGTGTATCACCACGTTCATTGGGTTGAAAGTCACATCCTGTTGCCAAAAAATCTTGGAAGAAGGTCTTAGTTTTATAAAGTTCATAGCTAATTTTATCAATAATAATGACATTACTGTATATAAATTGTTCTACAGATGTTGACCTTGTTGATATGCACCATTACACTCATCACTGCTTTAAGCAACTATTAAAATAATCAATTAGGGGGTTACCCCCAATATCAACTCAAATGGCAAGGAAAATGGATATGGACTCAATTGCAAAGAGACCTAGAACTAGGCTTTCCCCGATTAAGCGTAAGCAACAGTTAATGGAAATCGCATTGGAAGTGTTTGCGCGCCGCGGCATCGGTCGTGGTGGTCACGCAGATATCGCAGAAATTGCTCAAGTTTCTGTGGCGACCGTTTTTAACTACTTCCCGACTCGTGAAGACTTAGTGGATGAAGTACTCAACCACGTCGTACGTCAGTTCTCGAACTTCCTATCGGATAACATTGACTTAGACTTACACGCACGTGAAAACATCGCCAATATTACTAATGCAATGATCGAGCTTGTCAGTCAAGACTGTCACTGGCTAAAAGTTTGGTTCGAGTGGAGTGCTTCAACACGTGACGAAGTATGGCCATTGTTTGTTTCAACTAACCGTACTAACCAGTTGCTGGTACAAAACATGTTCATTAAAGCGATTGAACGTGGCGAAGTGTGTGACCAGCACGATTCAGAACACTTGGCAAACTTGTTCCACGGTATTTGTTACTCACTGTTTGTCCAAGCGAACCGTGCAAAAAGTGAAGCGGAACTTAAGCACCTTGTTAGTTCATACTTAGACATGCTTTGCATTTACAACCGTGAACACTAAAGCTTAACTCGCAATATATGTCAGCCCACCGTTTGGTGGGCTTTTTATTGTCTGCTGTCAGCCGAGCACACGTTTATATTCCTACCTAACAAACATAAAAAAACCGCTGCAATGCAGCGGTTTCTATCATTAAGTCAGAAAAAGCTTACTTCTTCTTAACTGCTTTTTTGTTTGGCAGGTCAGTGATTGAACCTTCAAATACTTCAGCAGCTAGACCTACAGACTCGTGTAGAGTTGGGTGAGCGTGGATAGTCAGAGCGATATCTTCTGCATCACAGCCCATCTCAATTGCAAGGCCGATTTCACCAAGTAGTTCACCACCGTTAGTACCAACGATAGCACCACCGATTACGCGGTGAGTTTCTTTGTCGAAGATTAGCTTAGTCATACCGTCTGCACAGTCAGATGCGATTGCACGACCTGATGCTGCCCAAGGGAATGTTGCCACTTCGTACTTGATGCCTTCTTCTTTCGCTTCTTTTTCAGTCTTACCAACCCAAGCCACTTCTGGCTCAGTGTACGCGATTGAAGGAATAACTTTAGGGTCAAAGTAGTGCTTCTTACCAGAGATAACTTCAGCAGCTACGTGACCTTCATGCACACCTTTGTGAGCAAGCATTGGTTGACCAACGATATCACCGATCGCGAAGATGTGAGGAACGTTAGTACGCATTTGCTTATCAACGTTGATGAAGCCACGCTCGTCAATTTCTAGACCCGCTTTTTCACCGTCGATTAGCTTACCATTTGGTACACGACCGATAGCAACTAGAACCGCATCGTAACGCTCAGCTTCAGCTGGCGCTTTCTTGCCTTCCATTGAAACGTAGATACCGTCTTCTTTTGCTTCAACTGCTGTTACTTTCGTTTCTAGCATTAGCTTGAACTTGTCTTTGATACGCTTAGTAAATACTTTCACGATATCTTTGTCTGCTGCAGGAATTACCTGGTCAAACATTTCAACAACTTCAACTTTAGAACCTAGAGAGTGGTAAACCGTACCCATTTCTAGACCGATGATACCACCACCCATGATAAGCAGTTTTTCTGGCACTTCTTTTAGTTCAAGAGCGTCAGTAGAGTCCCAAATACGTGGGTCTTCATGCGGGATAAATGGCAGTTTGATTGGACGAGAACCAGCCGCAACGATTGCGTTGTCAAAGTTAACAACTGTTGGCTCACCTTCGCCTTCTACAAGGATAGAGTTAGGGCCAGTGAACTTACCGTAACCGTTAACTACTGTTACGTTACGCATCTTAGCCATGCCGCTTAGGCCGCCAGTTAGTTGGTTAACAACTTTTTCTTTCCAGATGCGGATTTTGCTGATGTCTGTTTGAGGCTCACCGAACACAACGCCGTGGTCAGCCATCGCTTTCGCTTCTTCAATTACTTTAGAAACGTGAAGCAGTGCTTTAGATGGGATACAACCCACGTTCAGACATACACCGCCAAGCGTGCTGTAACGTTCAACTAGTACAGTTTCAAGACCTAAGTCCGCACAACGGAATGCAGCGGAGTAACCAGCAGGACCAGAACCAAGTACAACAACTTGGGCTTTAATTTCTTTGCTCATTTTGACCTCTTGTAGTCATTATCCCTAACAGGCTGAGTGGGTATCGATTTTTTATGTTTAAGAGAGATTTGTTTTAAACAGTTATTTTCAGACCGCTAACAGTTTACAGAGATGTTAATGGTGTGAAAAGTAAATCAATTTAGCCTGTGAGCTAGACAACAATTCGATTGTGAAAACCCTGAACGAAGCAAGGCTGATAACCAAATTGTCGGTAATTATGATTAGCAGAGGCGGCTAAGTTGCCGCCTCTCATTCATCTAATTTCTATTACAGAACTAGACGACGAATGTCAGATAGACATGAGTTTAGGTAAGTGATGAAGCGCGCACCTTCAGCACCATCGATCACACGGTGGTCGTATGATAGAGACAGTGGAAGTTGTAGACGCGGTTCAAACTCTTTACCGTTCCATACCGGTTTCATTTCTGACTTAGACACACCTAGGATACCAACTTCTGGCGCGTTTACGATTGGAGTAAACGCCGTACCGCCGATACCGCCTAGGCTAGAGATAGTGAAACAGCCACCTTGCATGTCAGCCGCAGTTAGCTTACCAGCACGTGCTTTCTTAGAAACCGCCATTAGCTCTTCAGATAGCTCGTAGATGCCTTTCTTGTTCACGTCTTTAAATACAGGAACAACTAGACCGTTTGGTGTATCTACCGCGATACCAACATTCACGTATTTCTTCAGAATTAGGCTCTCACCGTCTTCTGATAGAGAAGAGTTGAACGCTGGGAACGCTTCAAGCGCTTTAGCTACCGCTTTCATGATGAACACAAGTGGTGTGATCTTCATGCCAGTGTCTTTCTTCGCTTCAATCGCGTTTTGCTCTTTACGGAATGCTTCAAGAGCCGTGATGTCTGCGTTATCCCACTGTGTAACGTGCGGGATCATTACCCAGTTACGGTGTAGGTTAGCACCAGAGATCTTCTTAATGCGAGATAGCGGTTGAACTTCTGTCTCACCAAACTTGCTGAAGTCCACTTTTGGCCATGGTAGTAGACCAAGAGCCGCGCCGTCGCCTTTACCAGATGCTGCTGCACCTGCGCCAGACTCAAGACGCTTAAGTGCATCTTTCACGTAAGCTTGAACGTCTTCTTTTAGGATACGGCTCTTACGACCAGAACCTTTAACCTTAGAAAGGTTAACGCCAAATTCACGCGCTAGACGACGAACAACTGGAGACGCGTGAGCGTACTCGTCGTTTTCTTTGAAATCGCCAGTCGCTGCTGGAGCTGCTGCCGCTGGAGCTTCTGCTTTAGGAGCCGGAGCTGCAGGTGCTGCCGCTTGAGCTGGAGCTGCTGCAGGAGCAGGTGCTGCGCCCGCCACTTCGAATACCATGATTAGTGAGCCAGTAGACACTTTGTCGCCAGCTGCAATCTTGATTTCTTTAACTGTACCAGCGAATGGTGCAGGAACTTCCATAGAAGCTTTGTCACCTTCAACAGTGATTAGAGATTGCTCTTCTTCCACTGTGTCGCCAACGGCAACCATGATCTCAGTAACTTCAACTTCGTCGCCGCCGATATCTGGAACGTTCACTTCTTTTGCCGCAGACGCTGCTGGAGCTGCTGCCGCAGGAGCTTCAGCTGCCGCTGGTGCTGCTGGAGCGCCTGAACCTGCTGTTTCGAATACCATGATAAGTGAGCCAGTCGATACTTTATCGCCAGCTGCAACTTTGATCTCTTTTAGAGTACCTGCGAATGGCGCTGGAACTTCCATAGAAGCTTTGTCGCCTTCAACAGTTAGAAGAGATTGCTCTTCTTCGATGCTGTCGCCAACGGCAACCATGATTTCAGTAACTTCTACTTCATCACCACCGATGTCTGGTACGTGAACTTCTTTTAGTTCTGCCGCTGCTGCTGGAGCTGGAGCTGCTGCTGGAGCTGCTTCTGCCGCAGGAGCAGGTGCAGCGTCAGCTGCACCCTCGGCTTCGAAAATCATGATTAGAGAACCAGTAGAAACCTTGTCGCCTTCTGCAACTTTGATTTCTTTAACGATACCCGCTTGAGAAGCAGGAACTTCCATAGAAGCTTTATCGCCTTCAACTGTGATCAGAGACTGCTCTTCTTCAACCTTGTCGCCAACGCTTACAAGAATCTCAGTAACTTCAACCTCATCCGCACCGATGTCTGGTACATTAATTTCGATTGCCATTTCTTATCTACCTTCTTAATTAAGCGTATAGCGGGTTTGTTTTCTCTGTGTCGATGTCGAATTTCTTAATTGCTTCTGCAACTACAGATTTCTCAACTTCGCCACGTTTCGCTAGTTCAGTTAGCGCTGCTACTACTACGTAACCTGCGTTCACTTCGAAGTGACGACGTAGGTTTTCACGGCTGTCTGAACGACCGAAGCCATCAGTACCAAGAACTTTGAAAGACTCAGCAGGAATGTATGCACGAACCTGCTCTGCGTAGTTCTTCATGTAGTCAGTTGCTGCGATAGCAGGCTCAGTACCCATTACTGTTTGGATGTAAGGTACTTTCGCTTCCGCTTCTGGGTGAAGCATGTTGAAACGCTCTGCATCTTGACCATCGCGAGTTAGTTCGTTGAATGACGTTACAGAGTAAACATCAGAAGCAACACCGTAATCTTCGCTTAGGATTTGAGCTGCTTTACGTACTTCATTCATGATAGTACCAGAGCTCATTAGCTGAACTTTCGCTTTGTCGCCCGTGTAAGTTTCTAGCTTGTAGATACCTTTACGGATGCCTTCTTCAGCGCCTTCTGGCATTGCTGGCATTGCGTAGTTTTCGTTCATTAGCGTTAGGTAGTAGAACACGTTTTCTTGTTCTGGACCGTACATGCGACGGATACCGTCTTGCATGATTACTGCTACTTCGTACGCGAATGTTGGGTCGTAAGAAATACAGTTAGGAACCGTACCCGCCAAAATGTGCGAGTGGCCGTCTTCGTGCTGTAGACCTTCACCGTTCAACGTTGTACGACCCGCAGTTGCACCTAGTAGGAAACCACGTGCTTGTTGGTCACCAGCCATCCACGCCATGTCGCCAACACGTTGGAAGCCGAACATTGAGTAGTAGATGTAGAACGGGATCATTGGTAGGTCGTTTGTCGAGTATGAAGTCGCAGCAGCAACCCATGAAGACATAGCACCTAGCTCGTTGATACCTTCTTGTAGAACCTGACCTGAAGTCGCTTCTTTGTAGTAAGAAACAACGCCACGGTCTTCTGGTGTGTAAGTTTGGCCGTGCGGGTTGTAGATACCGATTTGACGGAACAGACCTTCCATACCGAATGTACGTGCTTCGTCAGCAATGATAGGAACGATGTTCTTACCAATGTTCTTGTTCTTAAGTAGAACGTTTAGTGCACGTACGAATGCCATAGTAGAAGAGATATCACGCTTCTGTTCTTCTAGTAGTGGCTTGAATTCTTCTAGCTCAGGAACGATGAATTCTTGAGTGAATTTTGGTAGACGCTGTGGTGTGTAGCCGTGTAGCGCTTTACGACGAGCGTGTAGGTATTCGTACTCTTTTGAACCTTCTTCAAGTTTCAGGTACGGAAGCTCTTTCACTGCTTCGTCAGTTAGGATGTCTTGAAGACCTAGACGATCACGTAGGTGTAGTACGTGAGTCATGTCCATCTTCTTAACTTGGTGCGCGATGTTCTTACCTTCAGCCGCTTCACCCATGCCGTAACCTTTAACAGTCTTAGCTAGGATTACTGTTGGACGACCTTTAGTTTCTGCCGCGTTTTTGTATGCCGCGTATAGCTTAGAAGACTCGTGACCACCACGCTTAAGTGCGAAGATTTCGTCATCAGTCATGTCAGCAACAAGTGCCGCTGTCTCTGGGTATTTACCAAAGAAGTGCTCACGTACGTACGCGCCATCTTTAGATTTGAATGTTTGGTAGTCGCCATCGATCGTTTCGTTCATAAGCTGTAGAAGCTTACCAGAAGTATCTTTAGCTAGTAGTGAATCCCAGTTGTTACCCCAGATTACCTTCACTACGTTCCAACCAGCACCTTTGAACAGACCTTCAAGTTCTTGAATGATCTTACCGTTACCCATTACAGGGCCATCTAGACGCTGTAGGTTACAGTTGATTAGGAAACATAGGTTGTCTAGTTTCTCACGCGCAGCGAAAGAGATAGCACCACGTGATTCTGGCTCATCCATCTCACCGTCACCTAGGAACGCGTAAACGCGCTGCTCTGAAGTATCTTTAAGACCACGGCCTTCTAGGTACTTAAGGAAACGAGCTTGGTAGATAGAAGCGATTGGACCTAGGCCCATCGATACTGTCGGGAACTGCCAGAATTCAGGCATCAGTTTAGGGTGCGGGTATGAAGGAATACCTTTACCGTCTACTTCTTGACGGAAGTTGTCTAGCTGCTCTTCAGTTAGACGACCTTCAACGAATGCACGTGAGTAGATACCTGGTGAAATGTGACCTTGGTAGTAAACTAGGTCGCCACCGTCCTTCTCGTTTGGCGCACGGAAGAAGTGGTTGAAACATGTCTCGTAGAACGCAGCAGAAGACTGGAAAGACGCCATGTGGCCGCCTAGCTCTAGGTCTTTCTTAGATGCACGTAGAACGATCATGATAGCGTTCCAACGAATAATTGAGCGAATACGACGCTCAAGTGTTGTGTCACCTGGGTATGCTGGTTCTTGGTCTGCAGGAATCGTGTTGATGTAGTTAGTTGTGATACCTGTTGGCATATCAACACCGTCTAGACGTGCTTTATCTAGAACTTGCTCTAATAGGAATTGAGCACGCTCTAGACCTTCTTCACGTACAACTGACTCAAGCGCTTGTAGCCATTCTTGAGTTTCCAGTGCATCTACGTCATGCTTCATATCAGACATGGCGATCTATCCTTCTGTTGGTTGGATCTACTTATTTAAGTAACGCTCTTACGAGTCATTACCCTGCTGAATTCGACGTAGAGAACGCTCTCGTCGAGACTCTTCTCGAGTCAAATCCAACAATGTTTCTTCGATGTAAGCCAAGTGCGAGTGGGACATTTCTCGCGCCTTTTCAGGCTGACCAGAAACAATCGCATCCACGATATTGGCTCGGTGTTTACTGACTTTCTCGACCGCTTCTGGGCGGCGACGTAGTAATTTAAAATTTTGTAGAATATTTTGCTCAAGCAAAGGTGCTAAGCTTCGAACAATGTGCAACAAAACCACGTTGTGCGCGGCTTCTGTCAAAGCGATCAAAAATTGCATCACTTCCGCAGATTCAGCTTCGATATCGTTGTTTGCTTGCTCTTGGCTAATGCGCTCAAGGCAACCTTGAATACGCGCAAAATCTTCTTCGGTACCACGTAAAGCTGCAAAGTAAGCTGAAATTCCTTCCATTGCATGACGAGACTCAAGCACATCAAGCTGGGTTTCAGAATGACTAGACAACAAATTCAACAAGGGATCTGAAAAGCTCTTCCAGATATTCTCACTTACGAATGTTCCGCCACCTTGGCGACGAGTTAACAAACGCTTCGCTTCTAAGCGTTGAATGGCTTCTCGGACTGAAGGACGAGACACATCGAACTGTCTTGCCAGTTCACGCTCTGGAGGCAGTTGTTGCCCCGGAGACAATGTTCCTTCCACTATCAACCTTTCTAACTCTTGTTCTATAACATCAGAGAGTTTTGGCTGACGAATCCTTTGATAAGCCATAATTTATTGTTCTTCTACTCTTGCAGGTAATTGGTAATACCAATTTTAAGTTGGTGCAGAAATTAACATAATTAAAACGCCACTGTCCAGCCGAAAATTGACCTAAATCATAGAACGAGCTTACTTCCAACACTCTGATAACAATCGACTGTTAAAACAGCAATAGAATTGGTATGACCAATTACATAAAGCATACAAATGGGAAGTCGACGTGCTAGCAATTTTGGAAAAGAAATACAGAAAATGACAAAATTATCAGTCTATTTCTTCACCAAAACGGCGTATACGAGCGTAAAAATGTAGTTAACTTTTAACAATCATTAATATTTCTGGTATCAAAAAAAGGCATACCTGATCGTATGCCTTATTTATTTCGCTTTTTTGAATTTACACTTTCGCTACAAATCAACGCTGTATAAGCTGTCTATATTTCACCCAATCAAAGCTTAGACCAGGATCGCTTTTTCTCAAGGGCGCAATATATTGATGACCGGTAATTCGTGGCAGGGTGATGTGGGGATAAGACTGCATAATCACCTCAGTGATCTCTGCAAGTGATTGATATTGCGCATCTGTGTAGGCAGTAAATTCTGTCCCTTCAAGCTCGATACCAATGGAATAGTCATTACAACGCTCCCTGCCCGCGAAACTGGATTGACCGGCATGCCATGCTCTATCGAGAAAAGAAACAAATTGAACAACCTCGCCGTTTCTCTTAATCAAGCAATGTGCAGAAACGCCCATTTTGTGAATAACTTCAAAAAATGGATGTGCGTTTGGGTCTAGCTTGCCAGTGAAGAAGTCCTCTATATATGGTCCACCAAACTGCCCAGGAGGCAAACTGATGTTGTGTACCACCAGCAGAGAGATGTCGTTTATATCAGAGCGGGCATCAAAAAATGGTGACGGAACATGCTTTGCCTGTGTCAGCCAGCCATTCTCGATAATTGGGCGCATATCAACCTCTCTACTTTGCAAATTAACTGCTGAAATTATTGACACCGGAGAGTATCATTCGTTGCCATCTCCCTTTCAAGACAAGATTTGCGATGAAGAACACACACAACATTCAAGAACGCCTAGAATACCTTAAACAACAACTCCCTTTAGAGATCACTCGCTCTGTCGCTGATACCTTAAAAGAAGATCTAGGTGGCAATGTCGACGCAGATAACGACATTACTGCATCTTTGATCCCTGCCGAGGCGGTTAATACCGCAACGATTATTACTCGTGAGCATGGTGTGTTCTGTGGTCAAGCATGGGCTGATGAAGTTTTTAAGCAGCTCGGTGGTAAGGTCAGCATTGAATGGCACGTAAAGGACGGCGATAAGGTCAAACCTAACCAAACCCTTTGTACGCTGACAGGCCCTGCTCGTGACTTGTTGACTGGTGAGCGTAACGCAATGAACTTCATCCAAACGCTGTCTGGCTGCGCAACAGTTACCGCAGAGTACGCTGAAAAAATCGCGCATACTGAGTGTCGTCTACTAGACACACGCAAAACCATTCCTGGTCTGCGTAGCGCACTAAAATACGCCGTGACGTGTGGTGGTGGCTTTAACCATCGCATCGGCGTGTTCGACGCTTACCTTATTAAAGAAAACCACATTATTGCTTGTGGTGGCATCACTCAAGCGATCCAAAAAGCGAAAGAGCTTAACCCAGGCAAACCGGTAGAAGTAGAAACGGAAAGCTTAGAAGAGTTGAAACAAGCGATAGACGCTGGTGCCGACATCATCATGCTAGATAACTTCACAAAAGAAATGATGCGTGAAGCCGTAGCGATTAACGCAGGTCGTGCCGCTTTAGAGAACTCCGGCAACATTACGCTAGAGACCATCGCAGAATACGCAGAAACCGGTGTCGATTACATTTCGGTAGGCGCGTTGACTAAGCATCTAAAAGCGATGGATCTTTCGATGCGCTTCAAATAATAAAAGCAACACAATCTCAATTACTTTAACTAACTCAGTGAGTTGTGAGTAATTCATCATTAAAAAGGGCCAATTGGCCCTTTCTTTTTATCCACTCAAAAAATAGTACTACTCGCAAAACTCTGCATGCGATATGCAACTTTTCACCAAAGAGTTTTATCTCACTCGAGAGCCCATCCCTTCCCCATTTTCAACCCACCTTAACTCTCCATAATCTTTCGCTAATGCAAGAGCATTATTAATTTTTAAGAAAGGGTTAAAAATGAAAAACAGTAAACA